>JAESFG010000129.1_pt1 | contig 240144 bp, 225 predicted proteins | sample 9269371 | NCBI WGS metagenome assembly JAESFG01 (sample SAMN14506227, study PRJNA617093) | algae metagenome | isolation source: Aetokthonos hydrillicola CCALA 1050 (B3-Florida) and co-occurring... | place: USA: South Carolina | collected 2013-01-01
GTCCGGCGAACCGGCGAAAGCCTCAGCGTCCTAAGGAAGCGCAGAAGAGGCGCCGCTCAGCGGCGGCGCCGTCTCGATGGGCGGTTTATAGGTCCCACCACCCAGAACTGTCAACACGGTTTTTGAAAAAACTTCGCGTCGGACCGCCCCCATCATGTGGGCGGGGTCCCTCTGGGCTCATTTCCAGCCCGCGATCGCCGGATTTGCGACGCTGGGACGTGTTTTCCGCTCGATTCCGATTTTTCGAATCGCGCGGTCGCCACCTCAAAACCCTATCGCGACGCGAGCGACGGTTTCGTGACACTCACGCGCGGTTGAGCCTGCCGCCCGTCAACGGCCGGGGCACGCCGGTTGTGCCCGGCAGGCTGAGCGGCAGGCCTTTCACGGACCGGATCGCGAGATAGCCGAAGAGCTGCGCCTCGAGCGCGTCGCCATCCCAGCCTGCGGCCTCGACCGGCTCGACGGGGACGCCGAGCCTCGTGCTCAGGCGCTGCATCAGATGGCGGTTGAGCCGTCCGCCCCCGCCGACCAGCCAGCGACGCGGCGCACGTGGCACATGGCGCAGCGCCGCGACCAGGCTCTCGACCGTGAAGGCCGCCAGCGTCGCGGCGCCATCGGCATCGGAGAGCGGCTCGACGATCTGGGCGCGGCGATGAAACTCGTTGCGGTCGAGCGATTTCGGCGCGGGCCTGTCGAAGAACGGGTTCTCCATGAAGGCCGCGACGAGATCCTCATGGATCCGGCCGCTCGCAGCGAGCGCCCCATCCGCATCATAGGGCCGCCCGAGCCGACGCAGCACGAAATCGTCGAGCAGCGCACTCGCAGGGCCGGTATCGAAGGCGATGACCTCCTCGCCCTCGATCCAGGTGACATTGCCGACACCGCCGAGGTTCAGCACCATCACGGGCTGCTCCATGCCCTGCGCCAGCGCCCGGTGATAGAGCGGCGCAAACGGGGCCCCCTCCCCTCCGGCGGCGACATCGGCATGGCGGAAGCGGTCGACGGTCGCGATGCCGAGCGCTGCTGCGATGGCAGGGCCGTCGATGAGCTGGCGCGTGAAGCGCTGCAGCGGGCGGTGATAGACGGTCTGGCCGTGCAGGCCGACGAGATCGATGCCGGCGGGATCGATCTCGTGCTCGGCGATGAAACGCCGGATCGCGGCGAGATGGTCGGCGGTGACCTCCGCCTCCAACTCATGGAGCGGCTCGGTCAGGGCCCGCTCGGCCTGCGCGATCAGCGCCTGGAGCGCCGCGCGCGTGCCGTCGCGGTAGGGGTAGGAGGCGCCGGCTCCGAAGCTGACGGCATCGTGCCCGTCGCTGGTCACGATCGAGACGTCGATGCCGTCCATCGAGGTGCCGCTGATGACGCCCAGCGCGGTGAGGCTCTCCTGCCGAAGTCGGTCCATCCGCCTGCCGCCCGCGCTGCTGTCCGCTATTCGCCCGGCTGGGCCCCGTCATAGCCGCCGATGATGACGAGATCGACCTTGCCGACCAGAGCCAGGTGCTTCACCGCCTCCTGGTATTCGGGCGAGGCGTAGCAGGCACGGGCCGTCGCCTCGTCCTTGAACTCGAGGACGACATTGTGCTTGCGGCCCTCGCCACGGGCGAGCTTGTACTCGCCGCCGCGCACCAGGAACTTGGCGCCGTATTTGGCGAAGGCCACCGCGTTGAGCGCGCGGTAGCGCGCATATTCTTCCTCGTTGTCGACGTCGACGCGCGCGATCCAGTAGCCCTTGGCCATCTCAGACGCCCTCGACCACGACGATGTCGATCTCGCCGGCGCCCTCGCGCAGCTTGCGCGCTTCGGCATAGTCCTGCGACATCGCATAGGCCTTGGCGGCCTCGAAGCTCTCGAACTCGATGACGACGTTGCGGGCCCGGCCCTCGCCTTCCGCCACGGTCATCATGCCGCCGCGCACCAGGGGCGTGCCGCCGAACTTGCGGATCGCCTCGGAGGCCTTCGCCGCATAGGCCGCCCATTGCGTCGCATTCGAGACCTTGGCGCGCGCCACGACATATCCCTTGGGCATGATCCGAATCCTCTGAGCGATCGACGGGAGCGCGAACTTAGGAGGCCGCCGCGATCTCGTCCATGATCGCAGCCGCCGCCCCACGCGGGTCGGCTGCGCGGATGATGGGACGCCCGACGACAAGATGGTCGACGCCGGCGCGGATCGCCTCGCCGGGGGTGAGCGTGCGCTTCTGGTCGCCGGCCGCGCTGCCCGCGGGCCGGATGCCCGGTGTCACGATCAGCATGTCGGAGCCGATGACGTCCCGGACGATCTCGGTTTCAGCCGCGGAACAGACGATGCCGTCGATGCCGGCGGTGCGGGCCTGTTCGGCGCGCAGGCGCACGAGGTCGCGCACGGCCAGGCCATAGCCGGCATCGCGCAGATCGCCATCGTCATAGGAGGTGAGCGCGGTGACCGCGAGGAGCTTCAGATCCGCCCCATCGCGCCCCTCGACGGCGCCGCGCATCGTCTGGGGGTAGGCGTGGACCGTGAGCAGATCGACGCCGAGATTGCTGAGAGAAGCGACGCCCTCGGTCACGGTGTTGCCGATGTCGTGGAGCTTGAGGTCGAGGAAGACCTTCTTGCCCTCTGCCACCAGCTGCTGGGTGAGCTGCAGGCCGCCGGCGAAGGCGAGCGCATAGCCGATCTTGTAGAAGCTCGTCGTGTCGCCGAGTTGCGAGACGATGCGATAGGCGTCCCAGATCGTCGGCACGTCGAGCGCGACGATCATGCGGTCGCGCAGGTCGTTGATCTTCTGGGTCATGGGCCCACTCCCGCTGTTTGCGGGGATGGGCCATGATTCGGGCGCCGGCGCAAGGCCGCGCACCCGTCGGGCCACGCTCCCTCAGGCCGCGTCGCTCAGTACCTGCTGGAACACCTGCGCCCAGACATCGCCGGTCTGCGCGCCGGAGACCGCGAGCTTGCCGTCGACGATGAAGAAGGGCACGCCGGTGACCCCGACCTGCTGGGCGTGAGCCTCGAGCCCGATCACGGTCTCGCGCAGTTCCTCATTGGTCAGCTCGTCGCGCGCGGCCTGCTCGTCGAATCCCTGCTCGACGGCGATGGCGACGAGCGTGTCGAGATCGCCGATGTCGCGGCCGTCCTGCCAATAGGCCTTGAAGAGCGCGGCCTTCATCTCGGTGCCGCGCTGCACGGTTGAGGCGGCGGCGACCAGCATATGGGCCATGCGGGTATTGACGCTCTTCGTCACGCGCGCCCAGTTGAAGGTCACGCCGCTTTCGAGCGCCGCCTCGGAGAGGCGGATCTCGATCTCCTTGCGCTTTCCGGCGCCGAACTTGGCATCGAGATAGGCGGTGCGGTCCATGCCTTCGGCCGGCATGTCGGGGTTCAGCTCGTAGGGCAGCCAGGTGATGGCGACGCGCTCGGTCAGGCCATGGTTCTCCAGCGCCCTTTCCAGCCGCGCCTTGCCGATGAAGCACCAGGGGCAGGCGAGATCGGAGACGATCGCGATGGGCAGTTTCTCTTTCATGGCGGTCTCCTTCTCAAACCTTCTGGATCGCGCCGCCATAGCGGGCCACCGTGTTGTCGGACGTCAACAAGGTGATTCCTTCCACCTTGGCCTGAGCGACCAGGATGCGATCGAACGGATCCTTATGGATCGGCGGCAATCCGTCGATCGCAACCGCATGCTCGCCCGTAACTGGCAACTCGGCAAAACCATGGTCGAGCAAGCCGCGTCTCAGAAGTCTCGCGTCAACCGAAAAATCACTCCGGCCGAGACTGGTCTTGATGGCGATCTCCCACAGGCTCGCCGCGCTGAAATACAACTCGCTGTCGGCTGAGTCGATGATGCGTCGCGCTTCCGCCGACAGCCGGTCGGGTCGACCCGCGTTCCACAGCAAAAGGTGCGTATCGAGAAGAGCCTTCACGATCGCCCGTTGAACATGGCTTCGATCTCTGCCCGCCCCATCTCATCGAAATCATCGGGCACCGTCATTTGCCCGACCATAAAACCAGTGCGTTGGAGCGGCTTGGTCTCGATCGGCTCCAACGGGACGACCTTGACCATGGGCTTCCCCGCCTTCGCGATGATGAAGGCCTCGCCCTTCGCGGCGCGGTCGACCAGGCGCGACAGATGCGTCTTCGCGTCGTGGATGTTCACCTTCTCCATGGCCGACCTCAGGTTAGTTCAATGAGTTAGTTTACCAGAGCAGCCATTGTCTTCAACCCGGCGGATAGAGGTGCCGCTCGCCATGGCGGTCCTCGGCGAACACCTCGGCGCCGGGCGTCTCGCAGGCCGAGAGGAAGGCGGGGCCGACGGGGATCTTTCCCGCCCCGCCGGGGATGTCGAGGATATAGGTCGGCTGGCACAGGCCGGACAGATGGCCTCGCAGGCTTTTGACGAGGGCCTGGCCCTCTTCCAGCGAGAGCCGGAACGACGCCGTGCCGGGCGCGAAGTCCGGATGGTGCAGATAATAGGGCTTCACCCGGTTCTCGACGAAGGCGCGCATCAGGGCCGACAGGGTCGCGACATCGGCATTGACGCCCTTCAGCAGGACGCTCTGGCTGATCAGGACATGGCCGGCATCCACCAGCCGCGCCAGTGCGGTCCGTGCAGCGGGCGTGAACTCGCGCGGGTGATTGGCGTGGATGGCAATGTAGCTCGCCTTGCCCGGGATCCGCAGGGCGGCGGCATAATCGGCCGTGATGCGGTCGGGCTCGACCATCGGCACACGGGTGTGCCAGCGCGCCACCTTGATATGGTCGATCACGCCCAGACGCTGCGCCACCTCCCGCACCCGCCTGGCCGAGAGGATCAACGGGTCCCCGCCCGTCATGATGACCTCCCAGATTTCGGGATGATCGGCGAGATAGGCTAGCGCCGCCTCGAGCTTCCCGCCTGTGAGCGCATCGCCGCCGGGGCCGACCATCTCGCGCCGGAAGCAGAAGCGGCAATAGACCGGGCAGGCATGGACAAGCTTGAGCAGGGCGCGGTCGGGGTAGCGATGCACCACGCCCTCGACCGGCGAGTGGGCCTCGTCGCCGATGGGATCGGCAAGCTCCTGCGGCAGCGTGACGAGTTCGGCGGCGTCGGGGACGAACTGGCGCGCGATCGGGTCGTCAGGATCGGCCGGGTCGATCAGCGCGGCCATGGCCGGCGTCACCGAAACCGCGTAGCGCGCAGCGACGGCCTCCAGCGCCTCGCGTGCCCCGGGCGCGACGAGGCCGGCCTCGACGAGGGCCCCGACGCTGCGCAGCGGCTGTCCGCCGGGAGGCTGGTGAAGGGTCATGCCGCTCCCCTGCCCGGTTCCGCTACCGGCGTCCAGAGCACGTCCTCGATCCGGCGGGCGCCGGTGCAGAGCATCACGAGGCGATCGAAGCCGAGCGCGATGCCGCTGGCCTGCGGCATCGCGGCGAGCGCGCTCAGGAAATCCTCGTCGACGGGATAGCGCTCACCATAGATGCGCGCCTTCTCATCCATGTCGGCCTCGAAGCGCCGGCGCTGCTCGTCCGGATCGGTCAGCTCCCCGAACGCATTCGCCAGTTCGACGCCGCAGGCATAGAGCTCGAAGCGCTCGGAGACGCGGGGATCGCCCGGTTTCGGGCGGGCGAGCGCAGCCTCCGAGATCGGGTACTCGCACAGGATCGTCGCCCGCCCCCGGCCGAGATGGGGCTCGATCCGCTCGGAGAGGATGCGACTGAAGATGTCGGACCAGCTGTCGTCATCGGTGACCCGGATACCGGCCTCGATCGCATCGGCGGCGAGCCCGCCGCGATCGACGTCGTTGTCGGCGGTGACGGTGCGCAGCAGATCGATGCCGGCATGGAGCCGGAAGGCCTCTTGGAGAGTCAACCGCTCGGGCTCGGCGAACGGATCGGCCTCGATGCCGCGCCAGTGCAGCCGTGTCGCGCACGCGGCGCGGGCCGCCTCGGCCAGGAGCGCGGCGGCATCCTGCATCAGCGTCTCGTAGCCCTCGCCCGCCCGATACCATTCCAGCATCGTGAATTCGGGGTGGTGCAGCGCCGTGCGCTCGCGATTGCGGAAGACGCGGGCGAAATCGAAGATGCGCGGCTCGCCGGCCGCCAGCAGCTTCTTGGCGGCGAATTCGGGCGAGGTGTGAAGGTAATAGGGATGCCGGCCCCCGCCATCGTCGATCAGCGTCGTGGCAAAGCCGTGCAGATGCGTCTCGTTGCCCGGCGAGACCTGCAGGATCGCGGCCTCGACCTCGACGAAATCGCGCGCCTCGAACCAGCGGCGCAGCGCAGCCTTGATGCGGCCGCGCGCCAGGAGCGCGGGGCGACGGTCGGCATGGATGTCGGGCCGCCAGAACGGCGGAAGAGCGTTCGTCATCGTCTCGGGTTCAAAACGTCTGCAAGCTTCCGTTTCGCCTGCGAATGCGGTAGTGGCGCGGCAACGGTTTCGACAAAGGCGCCGGGGCGCGGCGCGAGCTCAAGGACAAAGTCACGTGGTCAAGGTCATCGCATCCTCCGTTCGCAAGGGCAATGTGCTCGAAGTCGACGGCCATCTCTGCTCGGTCCTGTCGGCCGAGAGCTTCTTTCCCGGCAAGGGCACGCCGACCACGCAGATCGACATGCGCCGCATCTCGGACGGCGTGAAGGTCACCCAGCGCTACAAGACGACCGAGCAGGTCGAGCGCGCCTATGTCGAGGACCGCGACTACACCTATCTCTACCAGGATGGCGAGCAGTACGTCTTCATGAACCCCGAGACCTACGACCAGATCCCGGTCGACGGCGACGTGGTCGGCGACATGGCGGCTTATCTGCAGGAGGGCATGAAGGTTTCGCTCTCGGTGTTCGAGGACAAGGCCGTGGCGATCGAGCTGCCGCAGCGGATCACGCTCGAAGTGGTCGAGACCGAGCCGGTCACCAAGGGGCAGACGGCCTCGTCCTCCTACAAGCCCGCGATCCTCTCCAACGGCGTGCGCAGCGCGGTGCCGCCCCATATCGGCGTCGGCACACGGATCGTCGTGATGACGGAAGACGGCTCCTATGTGGAGCGCGCGAAGGATTGATCGCGGCGGCCGGTGCATTGGCCGGCGGCGTGCTTATATCGGCGATGCGGCGGGCCCTTTCCGGGCCCGTTTTCGTTTGCGAGGATCGCCCATGACCATCACCGCCCGTTCCGCCGCGCTGACCGGCTTCGTCCAGACGCTCAAAGCCCTCGACGTCATCCTCGACAAGACGGTCGAGCAGGCGGCCGCGCGCAAGATCCAGCCGGAGGTGTTGTTGCAGGCGCGACTGGCCCCGGACATGCTGCCCTTTTCGCGGCAGATCCAGCTCGCCTGCGACTTCGCCAAGAACGCCGCGGCACGCCTGGCAGGCGGCGAGAACCCCAGGCACCCCGACGAGGAAAAGAGCTTCGAGGAGCTGAAAGCGCGCATCGCCAAGGTGCTCGCCTTCGTCGAGGGCATCGACGACGCCGCCTTCGAAGCCGGCGTGGCGCGCGACGTCACCTTCCCGCGCGGGCCGAGCGCAACGATGACCATGCGCGGCGAGGCCTATCTGACGCGCTTCGCCGTCCCGAACTTCTATTTCCACGCCACGACCGCCTATGCGATCCTGCGCAAGAACGGCATCCAGATCGGCAAGCAGGACTTTCTGCTCGGCGTTCTCGACGGCTGAGGCCGGCGCCCTTGAAAGCGTCGCAATGCTCTCCCATATGAGCATCACGGCGATGTCGAGGGCGTTCCACTGTCCTCCAGCGCTGTAGAAGACGGCCATGAGCTCGAAGTGTGACGCCGGATGTACGCGCACCCTTCAGGACATGGCCGTTAACGTTTCCAGCCCCGGCTGTTCCCTCCGGTACACCCCCGCAGCGTCCGACCCGGCATAGTCGTCACCGCGACGATACTTCGTGATGGGTCGAGGCGGGAGGGGACGATGACCGAACCCAAGGGGATGATTTATCTGCGCGCGGGTGGCGCGGAGCGGTTCAGGAAGGACACATCGAAGATCTTCAGGAAGCGGGATAACCCGACGCTTCTCGAGATCGACGGCAAGCTGAACACCTATCCGATCATCCCCGCCCAAAACTTCAACCAGCGGGCGCAGGCGCTGGTCACGATCCGCTACCTTTGCATCAGCTGGCTGGACGCGAAGAAGACGAAGATCGACGGGCACGGCTCCTTTCGCGCGCCGGTGATCCAAGCTCTTCTCATTGCGGCGGAAGTGGCTCTCCGCGGGGTCGAAGAAGCCCAGACGATCAATGCCGATCAGAAAGCCCGCGACGCCATCGCCGCGAAGAAAATCCAAGATCGCATTACGGCTCAAAAGAACTGGGCCATCGCTCGCAATGGCGTCCGCAAGCTTTTCCCGAAGGGTTCGACCCAAGGGGCAAATGGCCGGCCCGTGCAACCCATGCACCCTGGCAATTATCTCGAAGTTCTCGATCCGCAACACCGCCGCGGCGACGAACTGATGAAACACTTCATGGATTGGGAGCGGAACGATCTGTTCCAAGGCAATTTTTGGGAGTACTTAAGCAAACTGAAGTCGGAACAATTGGATCATCTCCAGCAGTTCAAAATCACCTATGTCGATAGTCTTGCCTTTCGCGACCTGTTTGTCGTCACGTTCGAGGCTGGACTGATGCAGTCGCAGATGTCGCCCGTCGTTCAGAACATGATCATGAGTGGGACGCCGCTTGATAAAGTGATCACGAATGCCAGCAAAAAATTTCTCGATACGACGACTTGGCCCTCGAAGGCCCTCAAAGGCTTGTCCGACGGCTGGGGAGCTTTCGTCCTCAGTCCCCAGGACGTCCTGTATGTCGGGATCCACATGGGAGGAAGCTTCCACCATTCGAGCTTTCTGTGCGGGGCGCCGGTCCTGGCGGCCGGCATGATCAAGGTGCAGCAGGGCCGTGTCCTCGAGATCCATGAGAGCAACGGCCACTACCAGGCGCAGGGGGACCACATGAAGTCCTTCCTGACACTGCTCAAACGCAACATGCCGGGCACGGACTGGGCGAAGGTGTCGTATTATAAATTCAAGACCGGTGAACGAACGACCGTCGCCCAGATGCTCAATCTCCAGCCGCCGCAGAGCGTCGCAAAGGGGGGACCGCAACCCTCGACGGTCGGATACTCCACGATGCAACGGTCGGGCCGCCCGCTGCCACAGCCCCCCGCGCAGCAGAAAGGCTCGGGGCGACCGCTGCCGCAGCCGCCTTCGTCGCCTCCAAAAGGCAATGTGCGGAACCTGGTCAACCGCTTCAACAAGGGTTGAGGGCGGCACAGTCGCCCCGCACCACAGCCACGGACGATTCGCCACGTCCTCGCCGGCCCGCAGAACCGCGGATCCCTGCGGAAACAAGACGATGTGGCCCGGCCTCTGGGCGGGCCCGCACAGCGCCACAGAGGCGATGTCCACAGCCCGGATGCCGTCGCTCGGCGCCGCGGCTGTTCCCTGCGATACATCGCCGATGCCTTGAACGTGCATGGGCCCTGCGGCGACTACCCTCCATCATGGGCCGATTAAGGCGGGAGGGAACGATGGCGGAACCGAAGGGAGCGGTCTATCTACGGGCGGGGGGCGCCGAGCAGTTCCGGAAAGACACGGCGAAGCGTTTCGCGCGGCGCGTCAACAAGACGCTGCTCAAGATCGATGACGCACTCCCGCGCTATGCCGCGATCCCGCGGGACGAGCGCAGCCTGCGCACCCAGGCCCTGCTTGCCCTGGTCGCCCTCTGCGATCACTGGCTCAGGGACAAGCAGACCAAGATCGACCAGCATGAATCCTTCCGGGCCGCCGCAGTCCAGGATCTGCATGAAGCTGCGGTTGCAGAACTCAGAGGACTGCAGAACTGGGCCAAGGCGAAGACGGCGATCCGCAAGCTCATTCCCAAGGGCTCGTTCAGGGGCCATGGCGCGGCCCCGATCCGGCTGATGCAGCAGGAGAACTGGCTGGAGGTGCTCGATACGCATCACCGGCGGGGCCAGGAATTGAAGAAGCATTTCCTGATGTGGGAAGCCTCGGGGCAGTCCTGCTCGTTCTGGGAGTATCTCGAGAAGCTCGATCCCGCTTCAAAGAAGGAACTGGCCGAAGTCTCGGTGCGCTATGTCGACGATCTGATCTACCGCGCGCTGTTCGAGGTCACCTTCGACAACGGGCTGATGCGCTCGCGCATGTCGCCCGTCGTGCAGAACATGATCCTCAGCCGCTTTCCGCGCGCCACCGTCTTTGCGAACGCGGACGAGAAGCTGCTCGACACCAGCACCTGGCCGTCCAACGCCCTGCGCGGCGTCTCGACCGGCTGGGCCGCCTTCGTGCTGAGCCCGCAGGAGGTGCTCTATGCGGGGATGCATGTGAGCGGCTTGTTCCACCACTCCAGTTTCCTGTGCGGAGCGCCCGTCCTGGCTTCGGGCATGTTGCGCGTCGAGAACGGCCGCATCCGGGGAATCCATGAGAAGAACGGCCACTACCGCTCACAGGACATCCATCTGATGACCTTCCTGAAGCTGTTGCAGCGCAAGCTCCCGGGCACGGACTGGCACGATGTCGAGTACATCACCTTCGGCGGGACCCCGATGACCGTCGGGCAGAAGCTGAACCTGCCGCGCGCGCCGGCTCCGCCGGCGCGGCCCGCCCGCATGGTCCAGCCTGCGACACCCCGGCAGGGCCATGTGCGCAACCTGATCAACAAGTTCAACAACAGCTGAGGCGGCCGCCTCTCCTCAACCCTGCAGGAACGGGTTGCTCGCCCGCTCCTCGCCGAGCGTGCCGGCGGGCCCGTGGCCGGGCAGGAACTGGACGTCGTCGCCGAGCGGCAGCAGCTTGTCCCGGATCCCCGCGATCAGCGTCTCGTGGCTGCCATAGGGAAAATCGGTACGGCCGACGGAGCCGGCAAAGACCGTGTCGCCGGCGAGCAGGAAGCGCAGATCCTTCTGGAAGAAGGTGACATGGCCAGGGGTGTGGCCGGGCACGTGCAGCACCGAGAAGGCGACGTCGCCGACCGTGACCTCGTCACCCTCGACGAGCCAGCGCGACGGCGTCACGGCCCGCATGTCGCGGATGTCGAAGCGCAGACCCGCGGTCGGAAGTTCATCCAGCAGGAACTTGTCGGCCTCGTGCGGCCCGACGACCGGCACCGACAGCGCCTCGGCCAGTTCGGCCGCCCCGCCGGCATGGTCGAGATGGCCATGCGTCAGCCAGATCGCCACCGGCGTGACGCCGACCTCCTTCAGCGCGCCGCGGATCAGCGCGACGTCGCCGCCCGGATCGACCACGACCGCCTGCTTGGTGCGCGTGCACCAGAGGATCGAGCAGTTCTGCTGAAACGGCGTCACGGGGATGACGGCGATCTGGAGCGGGGTTTGCGGCTGGTCGGTCACGGGCATCTCCATCGATATCGGCTGCGAGACGCGACCGCGCCGCGCCCGTTTCGTCAGCGTTTGCCGCAGCGGCCTGCGATCAGCGCGCGGTAGTCGGCGAGGTCGGAGTCCATCGACGCGACGTTCTGCGAGCGCTCGGCTCCGCTCTGGCAGGTCGCGAAGACGGCACGCGCGCCTTGCAGGAATCCGACATGCTCGCGCCAGGTCCGGCACTGGGTGGCCTGGTCGGCATTGGCGACGGCCGAGAGCCGCGTCTGCTGCCGGCGCAGCGCGGCCTCGTTCTGGAAGAGGTCGCGCGAGCACGTCGCCGGCCGAGCCTGCGCGACGGCGGGCTGGGCCGCGGCGAGCAGCGCCGGCAGCAGACCCAGCGCCGCACAGGCGGCGAGGAGACCCCGCCTCATCCGAGGTTCAGCTCCTTGAAGAAGTCGTTGCCCTTGTCGTCGATCACGATGAAGGCCGGGAAATCCTCGACCTCGATGCGCCAGACGGCTTCCATGCCGAGTTCCGGGTATTCCAGCAATTCGACCTTGCGGATGCAGTCCTGGGCCAGCCTCGCGGCCGGGCCGCCGATCGAGCCGAGATAGAAGCCACCGTGCTTCTTGCACGCTTCCCTGACACTGGCGGACCGATTGCCCTTGGCGAGCATCACCATCGAGCCCCCGAAGGACTGGAACTGATCGACGAAGGAATCCATCCGGCCGGCGGTGGTCGGCCCGAAGGAGCCCGAGGCCATGCCGTCGGGCGTCTTGGCCGGGCCGGCATAATAGACCGGGTGGTTCTTGAGATAGTCCGGCATGCCCTGCCCGCTTTCGAGCCGTTCGCGGATCTTGGCGTGGGCGGAATCACGAGCGACGATGATGGTGCCGGTGAGCGACAGGCGGGTCTTGACCGGATACTTGGTCAGGGTCGCGAGGATCTCGCTCATCGGCCGGTTGAGATCGACCTCGACCACGTCGCCGCCGAGGGAGGCGTCCTCGACCTCCGGCAGGTACTTCGACGGGTCGGTCTCCAGCGCCTCGAGGAAGATGCCGTCCCGCGTGATCTTGCCCTTGGCCTGGCGGTCGGCCGAGCAGGAGACGCCGAGTCCGATCGGCAGCGAGGCGCCGTGGCGCGGCAGGCGGATGACGCGGACGTCGTGGCAGAAATACTTGCCGCCGAACTGCGCGCCGACGCCGAGCGACTGCGTGAGCTTGTGGATCTCCGCCTCCATGGCGAGGTCACGGAAGGCGTGGCCGCTGGGCGAGCCTTCCGTCGGCAGCGCGTCGAGATATTTCGTCGAGGCGAGCTTCACCGTCTTCAGGTTCTGCTCGGCGGAGGTGCCGCCGATGACGATGGCGAGGTGATAGGGCGGGCAGGCGGCGGTGCCGAGCGTCAGGATCTTCTCCTTCAGAAAGGCGACCATGCGCTCCTTGGTCAGCAGCGAGGGCGTCGCCTGGAACAGGAAGGTCTTGTTGGCCGAGCCGCCACCCTTGGCGACGAAGAGGAATTTGTAGGCGTCCTCGCCATGGCCCTTGCCTTCGGCATAGATGTCGATCTGAGCCGGCAGATTGGTGGCGGTGTTCTTCTCCTCGAACATCGACAGCGGGGCGACCTGCGAATAGCGCAGGTTCCTTTTGAAATAGGCGTCGGCGACGCCCTCGCCGAGCGCCTCCTCGTCCTCGCCATCGGTCCAGACGCGGCGCCCCTTCTTGCCCATGATGATGGCCGTGCCGGTGTCCTGGCACATCGGCAGCACGCCGCCGGCGGCAATGTTTGCGTTCTTCAGGAGGTCGTAGGCGACGAACTTGTCGTTCGAGGTCGCCTCGGGATCGTCGAGGATCTTGGCGAGCTGAGCGAGATGTCCCGGCCGCAGCAGATGGTTGATGTCGATGAAGGCCTGCTCGCTGAGCCGACGGATGGCTTCACGGGAGACATTCAGAACCTCGCGATCGCCGATCCGCTCGACGGAGACCCCCTCGCTGCCGAGATGGCGATAGGGCGTCTCGTCGGGCCCGAGCGGGAAGAGATCGACATGGGTATAGGCCATCGGCGGCACTCCGGCATGCAACGACGTTCCCCTCGCCCTCCGGGCGGGAGCTTCGCGCAAGCGAATAGCCGATGTTGCGATCTGGTCAAATGCGAGAGACGGCTGCGACGCTCCGGCCGCTGCACGTCAGGCGGCCTGCGCCGCCGACTCGGAGAGGATCGCGTAGATGGCGGCGGGGTCGCGGGCGGCACGAACCTGGTCCAGAACCGACGGGTTGCGCAGCACGCGCGCGACACGGGCAAGCGCCTTGAGATGGTCGGCGCCCGCGCCCTCGGGCGCGATCAGGACGAAGATCAGATCGACGGGCTGGCCGTCGAGCGCGTCGAAATCGATCGGCTTCTCCGCCCGGGCGAAAAGGCCGACGAGGCGGTCGATGCCCGCCATCCGCCCGTGGGGGATGGCGATGCCGTCTCCAATACCGGTGGAGCCGAGGCGCTCCCGCTGCAGCAGCGCCTCGAAGAGGTCCCGCTCGGACAGGCCAGTCAGCTGCGCGGCATGCTGGGCGAGCTCCAGCAGGGCCTGCTTCTTGCCGTTGGCCCGCAACGGCGAGATCACCGCTGCGGGGCTGAGGAGATCAATCAGCGTCATGCGCCAGTCCATGCATGTCCCATGCCGCGTTTCCGACCGTGCGGCAGGGTCAAGGTTCGGGCCCGCGCGGAACTCCGCCGGACCTATGACAGCGACGCCGGGGGATCGATCCAACCGATGTTGCCGTCGCGGCGGCGGTATACGACGTTCATCCGGCCGTGACCAGCATGGCGGAAGATGACGACCGGCGCACCGGTGAGATCGAGCTCCGCGACGGCGTCCCCGACCGTCATGACATGCAGGGATTTGGTCGATTCCGCCACGATCACGGGGTTGTCGCCGGCGCCGTCCGCCTCAGCCTCCTCGAAATCCTCGTCCGGGGCGGCAATGACATAGCTGGGGATTTCGAGCGCCGGCTCGCGCCCATTGGCGCTGGCGGAGCGGTCCTTGAGCCTTCGCTTGTAACGGCGGAGGCGCTTCTCGATGCGCTCCGCCATCTTGTCCAGGCTGGCATAGGCATCGTGCGCCGTGCCGGAGGCCTCGAGCGTGATGCCCGACGACAGATGCAGGACACCGTCCGTCTTGAACGCGGTCCCGTCCTTGCCGACGGTCACATGGCCCTGATAGCCGCCTTCGTAATACTTGCCGAGAGCGGCGGCGACGCGGGCCTCGGCCTGGCCGCGCAGGGCCTCGCCGACATCGAGGTTCTTGCCGGAGATTCGCAAGCTCATGGAGTGCTTCCCCTTCTTAGCCACGGCCGGGAGATCGGCCGTCCTTGGGAGCTAAGAACTCGCTACCGGGTCTGTCAATGATACGGCCCAAAGCCGTCGCCGGCATGGCGAAGACAGCTCAGCGCCCGCCCATCGCCATGGCGACCTTTTCGCGCCGCCGCTCCATCGAGGACGGGATCCGCAGGGATTCGCGATACTTCGCGACGGTGCGGCGGGCGATGTCGATGCCGCCCTCCTTCAGCCGCGCCACGATCGCGTCGTCCGACAGGACGTCGGCAGGCGCCTCGTCCTCGATCATCTGGCGGATGCGGAAGCGCACGGCTTCAGCCGAATGCGCCTCGCCATAGCCGGTCGCGGCGATGGCGGCGGAGAAAAAGTACTTCATCTCGAAGACACCGCGCGAGCAGATCAGGTACTTGTTCGAGGTCACGCGCGAGACGGTGGATTCGTGCATGCCGATGGCGTCGGCCACGGTCTTCAGGTTGAGCGGACGAAGATGCTCGACGCCATGGGCGAAGAAGCCGTCCTGCTGGCGGACGATCTCGCTGGCCACCTTCAGGATGGTCCTGGCCCGCTGCTCGAGCGAGCGGGTCAGCCAGTTGGCGGTCTGCAGGCATTCGGCGATGAAGGCCTTCTCCTCGTCACTGCGCGCCGCCTTCGAGACCCGTGCGTGATAAGTCTGGTTCACCAGCACGCGGGGCAGCGTGTCCGGGTTCAGATCGACGAGCCATGAGCCGTCCGGCGCGGCGCGGATGAAGACATCCGGCACCACCGTCTCGGCCGCCGAGCCGCCGAAGCCGCGACCGGGCTTGGGGTCGAGCCGCCGGATCTCGGCCACCATGTCGGCGATATCCTCGTCATCGACACCACAAAGCCGCTTGAGCGCGGCGAAGTCCCGCTTGGCGACGAGGTGGAGGTTCGCCACCAGGACCTGCATGGCGGGGTCGAAGCGGTCACGGTCGCGCAGCTGGATCGACAGGCACTCGGCCACGTCACGCGCCGCGACGCCGGAGGGATCGAAGCTCTGGACGATCCGCAGCACGCTCTCGACCCGTTCCACCGGGACGCCGAGCCGCTCGGCGATCTCGGGCAGAGGCTCGCCGAGGTAGCCGGAATCGTCGACGGCATCGATCAGGTGGCGGCCGATGAGCCGTTCGGCGTGATCGTCAACCGCGAGATCGAGCTGCGCGCTGAGATGGTCCTGCAATGAAACATCCGCCGCGAGCCCGCTCTCGAACCCGTCCGGCCCCTCCTCGAAGGAGCCACCCGAGCCGCCATAGGCCCCACCGATGATCGGCAGGCTGTCCGCACCGCTGCTGTCGAGGCGCGCCACGGTGGGCTGCTCGCTCTGGAAGACGTTGTCGAGGCCGGTGCCGAGACGCGTCTCCATGCCTTCCTGGCTGTTGAGGCTCTGGGCCCGGTCGTAGCTCTCCTGATCGGCGGCATGGGCGCTTTCGGCGCTTGCCTGCAACGGCCCCTCCGAAACGTCCTCCCGCTCCAGCAGCGGATTGCGCTCGAGTTCGCCCTCGACGAAGTTCTGAAGTTCGAGATGCGACAATTGCAGAAGCTTGATCGCCTGCAGCAGTTGCGGCGTCATCACCAGGGATTGCCCCTGGCGCAGCTCCATGCGCGGCATCATCGCCATGCGCGTCAGACCTTCCCGACCCAGCGTCCCGAAACGGCACGCTTCTTGCTTTGAAGGTCAGCCTAGCGCCGTGTTCGCCATCCGTCAAAGGCCTTCGGCGAGCTTTGCCGCGCGAAGTTAATGCGGCGCAGCATCATCTCGCAAGTGCGATATAACAAGCCGCCACATCGCCAGCTTTGCCGGCCGCGGGATGACGTCCGAAGCGGGCGTCCGCGATCCGCTCAGAGGCGGAAATCCTCGCCGAGATAGACGCGGCGCACATCGGGGTTGGCGATGATCTCGGCCGGCGAACCTTCGGTCAGCACCCGGCCGGAGTGGATGATATAGGCGCGATCGACGAGGCCGAGCGTCTCGCGGACATTGTGGTCGGTGATCAACACACCGATGCCGCGGTCGGTGAGCTGCCGGACGAGGGCCTGAATGTCGCCGACCGCGATCGGGTCGATACCGGCGAAAGGCTCATCGAGCAGGATGAAGGAGGGTTTGCCGGCGAGCGCCCGGGCGATCTCGCAACGCCGGCGCTCACCGCCAGACAGCGCGATCGAGGGCGCCTTGCGCAGACGGGAGATCGTGAACTCCTCGAGCAGCTGGTCGAGCTGGCGCTCGCGCTCGCGGCGATCGGGCTCGACCACCTCCAGAACCGCCCGGATGTTGTCTTCCACGCTCAGCCCGCGAAAAATCGAGGCTTCCTGCGGCAGATAGCCGATTCCCAGCCGCGCCCGCTGGTACATCGGCAACTGGGTGATGTCGTTTCCCTCCAGCGAGATCGTGCCGAGATCGGCCGCGACCAGCCCGGTGATCATGTAGAAGATCGTCGTCTTGCCGGCGCCGTTGGGGCCGAGCAGGCCGACCGCCTCGCCCTGGCGCAGCGACAGGCTGGCGTCGCTGACGACGGTGCGGCCACCATAGCTCTTGCGCAACCCCGTGACGGACAGGATGCCCGGGCCGCCCAGCGCGGTGACGCCCGCGGCGCCCTCCTCCCGCGCCTCCTTGTCCGACCGGCGGAAGAGCCGTCCGAGCAGGCTTGCCCCGCGCCGGGAGGTCGAAGGCGCCTCGCGCCCGGGTGCGGTCACGCTTTGCGAAATGTCGGAGAGAGTCACGTGGAGGGGTGCGCCTGGACTGGAGAGATCGAGAGGGACGCGCGCCGAGCGCGCGCGGGAGCGGCCCCTCAGTTGGTCGGTGGGGTCGCGGGCTTGGCGCCGGGCGTGCCCTTGTTCGTGTCGGCTGCGTTCGGCACGAAGAAGCCCTGCACACGACCACCCTTGTTGGTCTCGACATTGGCGATGCCGGTGACGGTGTTATAGGTCAGCTTCTCGCCGCGTGTGATGTTGGGCCCGTCGTTGAGCGCGACATTGCCGGTCATGATCACCGTGTTGGTCGAACGGTCGAACACCGCATTGTCCGAGGTCGCGGCCTGCGTCTTGGAGACCACCGTCACCGGTCCCTTGCACTCGATGCGCTTGATCGAGCTGTCGTTGCTCTGGCCCGGAGCGGCGGCGGGAGTCGGCGTCGCCGGCTTGGCGCCGGCGCCCTGGCCGCCGCGGCCTTCGTAGAACACGGTCATGACGGTGCAGCGGACGGTCGTCTCGCCCTGGACCGCGACGACGTTGCCGCTGAAGATCGCGCGGTTCTCCTTGTCGAGCACGTCGAGCTTGTCGGCATCGATCTTGATCGGCTCCTTGCTGTCGCCGCCGAGACCGCCGAGGGGTGAGCTGGCATTGCCGCCGCCGCGCGCCTTGGCCTGCGCCACCGCCTGCTGAGGCACCACCGCGGCCATCAGCAACGCGAGCACGCCGGCGGAGGCGGCGAGCCGGGGAATCCGGGCGAAGAATGAGATCTGCATGGTCATTGTCCTGTCGCGCTGGAGCGGCCGGCACCGGCCGGCGCGCGCGCGCCGGCATCCGAAAGACCCGACCGGAGCAGTTCCGGCTGCGGGGTGCTGCCCTCGCGCTCGGGACCGGCGATGGTGCCGGCCGGAGCATTGGGGATGAAGGCGCGCACGCGCCCCTGGAAGACGATCAGCGCGCCGTTGTCCTTCACATCGAGGGAATCGGCATCGACGGTGGTGGTTCCGAGGCTGACCTTGACCGGTTCGTTGGAGACGACCGTGCCGCCCTTGAAGTCGACATCGGCCGTCCGCATGCGGATGTCATGGCCGTTCTCGGTCTTCACGTGGACGTCGTCCACGAGCCGCAGCTTTTCCTTCTGCGTATCGAAGAGGCCGCTCCTGGCATTCACAGTGACCCAGCCCTCCCGCTCCATCTGGAGCCGCGCGGTCAGGGTCTGCAGTTCGACCTGGGTCGGGTTGCGGATCTCCTGCAGGGCGGCCTCGGCGGTCACCTCATACGGGCGGTTGTCCTTGCGATAGCCCGACAGCCGCGGCGTATCCATCTTCACCTTGCCGCCGGAGATGCCGACCGCGCCGAGCGAAAGGCTCGCCACGCCCGAAAGCGGCTTGAGAAAGGGCACCACCAGCAAAGCCATCACGGCCACGGCCGCTCCCACGGGAATTGCCCGGCGCAGGAAGCGGACAAGGCGGGTGTGTCGCCGCGCCGCGCCAAATGCCGCCTGCCGCCGTGCCGCCGGCCCGTCGGGACGGGCGGCCCAGTCATTGGTTGTCATCGCCACAGTCATGCCCCGCGGAATGGCAGTCGCAAACGGCTTTTTCGTGTCGTGCGGCGAACGCGCGCGCGCCGGGTACGACGGCCAGACTGACGCAAGATGGCTTAGAATTTGTCAAGTATGAGCAAAGATGTCGTTTTCGGGCCAGCCGGCGAGATCCAGCTCCGCCCGGAACGGCAGGAAATCGAAACAGGCCCGAGCGAGATGGGTGCGGCCCTCGCGGGCCAGCATTGTCTCGAGCCGGTCATGCAGGGCGTGGAGATGCAGCACGTCCGAGGCGGCGTAGGCGAGTTGAGCCTCGCTCAGCGTATCGGCCCCCCAGTCGGAGGATTGCTGCTGCTTGGACAGCTCGATCCCGAGCAGCTCGCGCACGAGGTCCTTCAGACCGTGGCGGTCGGTATAGGTGCGGGTGAGCTTCGAGGCGATCTTGGTGCAGTAAACCGGGCCGGTGACGACGCCGAAGGCATGGCGCAGCACCGCGACGTCGAAGCGCGCAAAATGAAACAGCTTCAGAACCGCAGGATCCTGCAGCAACCGGATCAGGTTCGCGGGCTTGGGACCGTCCTTGAGGATCTGCACCACGTCGGCCGTGCCGTCACCGCGGGAGAGCTGGACGACACAGAGACGGTCGCGATGCGGATTGAGACCGAGCGTCTCGGTGTCGATGGCGATGCTGGTTCCGGCCTCGAAGCCGTCCGGCAGATCGCCACGGTGGAATCGGATCGTCATGTCGCAACCTCGCTCGGCACCGTCGCGCCGCTGGCATCCGGGTTCGCGCCCGGCGGCGCCGGCACCCTGCGCCGCAGCTAACGGGGCAGCCGGCCCCGTTCAAGCTCTTTCACGAAACGGCGTTGCACGACGGCGTTAACCTTTTATTCACCATATCCTTCCGGGCGCCGGAGCGGCATGCCACAACGGTGTCATCGGAGCTTCATCGATGACCCTTGTCCGCCTGCTCACCGACTTCGACGGCCGTATCGGCCTCGGCCGCTTCTGGCTCGGCAGCGCCGTCGTCGCGCTCGCCCTGTTCGGCCTTCAGCAGGCCGCGCCATCTCTCTTCGGCTACCGCGCCCAGCAGGCCGTGGCCTTCGCGCATGCCTTCGCCCTCTTCCCCTGGGCCGCGCTGGCGGCGAAGCGCGCGACCGACCGCGGCAGCAGCGGCCTCTACGGCATCATCCTGATCTGCGCGATCGTGCTGCCGGGCCAGGTTCGGCCGATGCTGCCGATCGCCTGGGCGCCCTCGCTCGATACGATCTCGCTGATCGCCTGGCTCTTCGCGCTGGTCGATCTCGGCCTGATGCCGTCGGCTCGCGACGAGGAGCCGCTTGCGGCCAGCGGGACCGATGCTAAAGCGGGCGCATGGACACACAGCCCCACGCCCTCCTCGCCCTCGATCCCCTCGACCCCGTCGCGCTGACCCAGGCGCTGGTCCGCTGCCCGTCCGTCACTCCGGCGGAGGGCGGCGCGCTCGGCCTCATCGCCGAGGTGCTGGCCGCCGAGGGCTTCACCGTCGAGCGGCCGGTCTTCTCGGCGCCCGGAACGCCCGACGTCGAGAATCTTTACGCCCGCATCGGCCGCGAGGGGCCTGTCTTCGTCATCGCCGGCCATACCGATGTCGTGCCGGTGGGAGACGCCGCATCCTGGACCCGTGACCCCTTCGGCGGGACGATCAGCGACGGCGTGCTGCACGGGCGCGGGGCCTGCGACATGAAGGGCGGCCTCGCCGCGATGATCGCCGCGGCGCTGCGGTTCCGCCGCGAGAACCCGGACGCTCCGGGCTCGATCGCGTTTCTCGTCACGGGTGACGAGGAAGGGCCGGCTGTGAACGGGACCGTCAAGCTGCTCGAATGGGCCCATGCCCGCGGCGAGCGCTTCGACCATTGCCTGCTCGGCGAGCCGACCAATCCGGCGACGATGAGCGACATGATCAAGATCGGCCGACGCGGCTCGCTGACCGGCCGCCTCACCGTCCATGGCAAGCAGGGCCATGTCGGCTATCCGCATCTCGCGGAGAACCCGATCCGCGGCATGGTGCGGCTGCTGGCGGCGCTGGAGGCCGCGCCTCTCGACACCGGTACCGCGCATTTCGACCCGAGCAATCTGGAGGTGACGACGCTCGATGTCGGCAATCCGGCGACGAATGTCGTGCCCGCGCAGGCCAGGGCCGTCTTCAACATCCGGTTCAACGATGTCTGGACACCGGAGACGCTGGCAGCCGAGATCGAGAGGCGGTTGCGCGAGGCGGCCGGCAACAGCGTCCGCTACGAGATCGTCTTCGAGCCGACCAATGCGGTCGCTTTCCTGACCGAGCCCGGCCCCTTCGTGGCGATGGTCGCCGAGGCCGTCGAGGCCGAGACCGGACGACGGCCCGCTCTGTCCACCACCGGCGGCACCTCGGATGCCCGCTTCATCAAGAGCTACTGCCCGGTCGTGGAGTACGGCGTTGTCGGCCAGACCATGCATCAGGTCGACGAGCGCGTTGCCGTCGCGGATCTGCTGGCCCTCGAAGCCATCACCCGCCGGCTGCTGAAGGCCTATTTCGGCAGCGAGCGTCCCGATTGACGGGCAAGGCCGCCTGACCCATAGTCATCTTAGACGAAAGTCTAAGGATGGTGGGATGAAGCTTGAGGCCGACGATGTGGCGCGCTCACTGCGCGCCTCATGGCAGCTCATGGCGCGCGGGGCCGCAGCGCTCGACGAACTGGAACTGACGCGCAGCGGGTTCTGGCGCTCCTTCGTCGCCCTGCTGCCCCTGACGCTGCCGGCGGCGATCGCGCTTCTCGCCGCGCTCCGGCTCCATGCCGGCCTGCCCAATTCGTCAGGCCTCTTCACCTCGCCCGGCCTGGCGCTCGCCGTTCTCGGAGCAACCGTGTCGAGCATCGTGGCGGTGCCGGCCCTGCTGGTTGCTCTGGCGCCGCATCTCGTGAACAGGCCACGCTTCACGACCTTCGTCATCGCCTGGAACTGGGCGGGCATCATCTCCGTCGGTCTTGTCGCCGTGCCGGCGACGATCTTCGCGATCGGCTGGTCGACACCCGGCCTCGCGCTGATCCAGATACTGGCTTTCGCCACGATTGTTCTGCGGCTGCGCTTCTGCGTGGCCCGGGCGGCATTCGGGGCCGAAAGCGGCCTCGCGGCGCCGGTGCTGCTGGCCAGCGTCGTCGCCGACTACACGATCCTGCGGATCTTCGGTTTCGTCATCTTCTGACGCCGAGCCGGTCGCAGCGCTCAGTAATCCACGCCCGCCAGATAGAGCCCGCAGGGCGGCGCCAGCGCCGCACATTGCGAGCGGTCACGCGCCGCCAGCACTTGGCCCAGTTTGTTTTCGGGCCAGCGCCCCGCGCCGACCATCTTCAGGCAGCCGACGATCGAGCGGACCTGGTGGTGCAGGAAGGAGCGGGCATGGGCGTAGACGACGATCTCATCGCCCTCGCGGCGGACGTCGAGCCTGTCCAGCGTGCGCATCGGGCTGTTGGCCTGGCATTCGGCGGCGCGGAAGGTGGTGAAGTCGTGATGGCCGAGAAGGGCCTTGGCCGAGCGGTCCATCGCCTCGTGATCGAGCTTCACCGGGACGTGCCAGAGCCGGTCGCGGTCGAGCGCCGGCTGGGCGCGCCGGTCGAGGATGCGGTAGATGTAGTAGCGGCGCTTGGCCGAGATGCGGGCGTCGAACGCGTCGGACACGGCCTCGGCCCTGCAGACCGCGACGGGCAGGCGCTTGAGGCGGGCGTTGCTGGCGTCGCGCACGACATCGGTGCGCCACTCCTTCTCCAGATCGACATGGACGACCTGATGGGTGGCGTGGACGCCGGCATCGGTGCGGCCTGCGCAATGCAGCCTGACGGGATGGTTGCAGAAGGCCTCGATCGCCTCCTCGACGCTCTGCTGCACGGACGGGCCGTTGAGCTGCCGCTGCCAGCCCGAGAAGGGCGTGCCGTCATATTCGATGACGAGCTTGTAGCGCGGCATCAGAGCTTGTGGCCGGCAGCAAGCCGCGCCCCGCGCAGGAACTCGGCGCCGCTGACGGGCCGACCGCCGGCGCGCTGGACCTGCAGGAGCTTCACCGCCCCTTCCGCGCAGGCGACGGTGCCCTCCTCGTCCAGCAGCATGCCGGGCTCGGCCGCACCGCCGGCGAGCGCCGTGCGCAGGACCTTGAGGCGCTCGGGGCCCTTGCCGAGATCGATCTCGGCGAAGGCACCCGGAAAGGGCGCGAGTCCCCGGACGAGATCGTGGACCTGCCGGGCCGGGCGGGCCCAGTTCAGCTTCGCCTCGGCATTGGCGATCTTGGCGGCGTAGGTCACGCCCTCCTCCGGCTGTGGCGTGAAGCGCAGGCCGCCTCGGCCAAGCGCGGCGAGCGCGCGGACCATCAGATCGGCGCCCAGCGGAGCCAGCCGGTCGTGCAGTTCGCCGGAGGTCATGTCGGGGCCGATCTCCAACCGCTCGACCATGCCGACGGGGCCTGTGTCGAGGCCGGCCTCCATCTTCATCACGCAGACGCCGCTCTCGGCATCGCCGGCCATCACGGCGCGCTGGATCGGCGCGGCGCCACGCCAGCGCGGCAGCAGCGAGGCATGCAGGTTGAGGCAGCCGAGCTCAGGAATGTCGAGGATCGCCTGCGGCAGGATCATGCCATAGGCGACGACGACCGCGACATCGGCCTGATGGGAGGCGATCTGCTCGGCCACCTCGGGCGTCTTCAGGGTCGAGGGCGTGAAGACGGGGATGCCGAAGCGCTCGGCCGCCCTGTGCACCGGCGAGGGCTTCAGTTCGAGGCCGCGGCCGGCCTGGGCCGGGGCGCGGGTGTAGCAGCTGACGACCTCGTGCCCCTGGCCGATGATTTCGGTCAGCGTCGGCACCGCGAAGTCGGGCGTGCCCATGAAGATGACGCGCAAACTCATACGCTGGATGTTACCTCAATCGCGCCCGTCATTCCGGGCGAAGCGAAGCGAAGACCCGGAATCCATCATAGGATGCCTGAGCCCTCCGATGGATTCCGGATCGGCGCCGCTGGCGCGGCTTGTCCGGAATGACGGCGGCTTGCTCTCGCTGTCCCGTCACCCCTCGCGTCGCGCCTGCTTGGCGAAGCGCTTGGTGACGCGCTCGCGCTTGAGGCGCGAGAGATGGTCGATGAACAGCACGCCGTTGAGATGGTCGATCTCGTGCTGGATGCAGGTGGCGAGCAGGCCATCGGCCTCGATCTCCTGCCGCTTCCCGTCGAGATCGGTGTAGGCGACCCTGACCGAAGCCGGGCGCTCGACCTCCTCGTAATATTCGGGAATCGAGAGGCAGCCTTCCTCGTAGACGCTGCGCTCCTCCGAGGACCAGGTGATCTCCGGGTTGATGAAGGCCATGGGATTGCGAGGCTGGCGGTCGCGCTTCTCCTGGCTGTCCGGCGCGTCGGGCGTTTCGCTCTCGCCAGCCGCGGCCTCCTCGGCCGGCTCCGGCATGCGCTTGGCCACATCGAGCGTCACTACGCGCTTGGGCACGCCGATCTGGATCGCAGCCAGCCCGATCCCTGGCGCGTCGTACATGGTCTCGAACATGTCGGCGACGAGGGTGCGGATCTCGGGCGTGATCTCGGCCACGGGGCTGGACACCAGCCGGAGCTGGGCGTCTGGCAGGATGACGAGCGGGCGGATGGCCATGGAGCTGTGTCTGCGCGGTTTTTCAGGTGCTGGACGGGCCACATAAGCGCTAGCGCCGCGCGGGTCAAACCGTTCCGCTTTCGTTCGAATTGATTCACCCGAATCGGCTATCCTCCCAGCATGACAGAGATCGCTTTCACCCTCCTCGACCGGCCCGTGACCTGGGCGCAGGCCGCACTCGGCTTCGGCATCTCGACGCTGGGGCTGCTCCTGCTGCTGGCGCTGTCGGCCTGGCGCGGCAGCCGGCGACGGGCGCTCGAGGCGCTGATCGCCGCCGAGCGTGCCCGCGAGACCGACGACAAGGTCGCCGAGATGAACCGGCTCCAGGCGGAGTTGACCGGCCGGATGCAGACCATGGCCGAGATCCTTTCCACGCGGCAGGGCGATCTCGCACGCCTCGTCGCCGACCGGATGGAGGGCCTGCGCCATCAGGTCGGCCAGGGTCTGGAACAGAATGTCCGCCAGACCACCGAAAGCCTGGGCAAGCTGCAGGAGCGGCTCGCGGTGATCGACAGCGCTCAGAAGAACCTGACCAGCCTCACCTCCGAAGTGGTCACGCTGCGCGACGTGCTCTCCAACAAGCAGGCGCGCGGCGCCTACGGCCAGGGCCGGATGGAGGCGATCATCCGGGACGGGCTGCCCGGCACCTTCTTCGCCTTCCAGCCCCAGCTCTCCAACGGCAAGCGGCCGGACTGCCTGGTAACGCTGCCAGGCGACGGGCGCGGGCTCGTCATCGACGCCAAGTTCCCGCTGGAGAGCTTCACGCAATTGCGGGAGGCCCGTGGCGAGGAGGCGCGAAAGGCGGCCGCCGCACGCGTCCGCAACGATGTCGGCGTGCATGTGAAGGACATCGCCGAGCGCTATTTCCTGCCCGGCGAGACCCAGGACCTCGCGTTGCTCTTCGTGCCGTCGGAATCGATCCATGCCGACCTGCACGAGCATTTCGACGACGTGATCCAGAAGGCGCATCGCGCCCGGATCATGATCGTCTCGCCCTCGCTGCTGGCGCTCGCGGTCCAGCTCATGCAGTCGCTGGTGCGCGATGCGCGGATGCGGGAAGAGGCGCAGGTGATCCAGAGCGAGGTCGGCAAGCTGCTGGCCGATGTCCGGCGGCTGGCCGAGCGGGCGGAGAAGCTCGACCAGCATTTCCGCCAGGCGCAGGACGATGTGGCGGGGCTGCGCACCTCGGCCGGCAAGATCGCCAGCCGCGGCGAGCGCATCGTGGCGCTCGATTTCGACGAGGCGAAGGGCGAGCCGACGCTGCCCTTCGCCGAGGGGCTCGCCTTGAAGAAAGCCGCCGAGTGAGCGGCCGGGTGATCAGGCGACCGACAGCGTCGCGCTGAGCTCGGGCTTCACATTGAGCGTCTGGAAGACGACGCAGTAGCGCTCGGTCAGCTTCAGCAGCGTGTCGAGCTTCTCCTGCGGCGCCTCGGTCTCGACCTCGAAGGACAGCCGGATCGCCTTGAAGCCGACCGCGGCGTCCTTGGCGACGCCGAGCGTGCCGCGGAAGTCGAGATCGCCCTCGGCATGGACGATGCCCTTCTTCAGTTCGATCTCGAGCGCGGTCGCCACCGCCTTCAGCGTCACGCCGGCGCAGGCGACGAGCGCCTCCAGCAGCATGTCGCCGGAACAGAGTTCGGCGCCGGAGCCGCCGGTGGCCGGGTGCAGCCCCGCGAGCGCAATGGCACGGCCGGTCTCCACCTTGCAGGCGATGTGCTGGTCGTCGAGCTCGCCCTTGGCCTTCAGGGTGACGACGGCCGCATTGGGGTCGGAGCGATAGGAATCCTTGAGCGGGGCCTGCAGGGCGCGGAGAGCAGTGACGTCCATGGTGTCAGAACCTCAAGTCGAATGAAGCGATCGCGACTGCTGATAGAGACACTCGCCATCGCAGGCCACCGGAAAGCGCCACCCGGCGAGGTGCATCACCACCACATGCCGGCCGTCTCGGCGGCCTTCTGCTGGTGCGGCGCCTCGTCGCGCAGTGAGCGGTCGAGGCTGCGCAGGACCTCGCGCTTGGCCGCCTCGAAGGCCGGCGAGAGACGGTCGCGCGGGCGGGCGAGCGGGTTGTCGAACTCGTCGAAGATGCGGCCGGGCTTGGGCTGCATCACCACGACCCGGTCGGCCAGCGTCACCGCCTCCTCGACGTCGTGGGTGACCATGACGACGGTGGGCCGGCTCTCGCCCCACAGGGCGAGCAGATGGCCATGGAGGCTGGCGCGGGTGGTCGCGTCGAGCGCCGAGAACGGCTCGTCCATCAGCAGCAGTTTCGGACGTGTCACCAGGGCACGCGCGATCGCGACGCGCTGCTGCTGGCCGCCGGAGAGTTCGCGCGGCCAGCGCCGGTCATGCCCGCCGAGCCCGACCCGCACGAGGGCGTTGGTGACCAGCCCCTCGCGCTCGAAGGCGGAAAGATGCGAGAGGCCGAAGCCGACATTCTCGGCCACCGAGAGCCAGGGGAAGAGGCGCGGCTCCTGGAAGATCACGCCGACATCGGCGCGCGGCTCGGCGATCGTCTCGCCGTCGAGCAGGATGCGCCCGGCGCTCGGCCGGTCGAGACCGGCGATCAGCCGCAGCAAGGTGGTCTTGCCGCAGCCGGAGCCGCCGACCAGCGCGAGGATCTCGCCCGGCGCGACATCGAGGGTGACGGCCGACAGCGCCTGCGTGCCGTCGGCATAGGTTTTCGACAGGGTCTCGAAGCTCAGCATCGAGGGCTCACTCAGAGTTTGTCGCGGGCCGTGTCCTGCCAGGCGAGAACCGGCCGCGTAAGGGCGACGAGCAGGCCGTCGGCCAGCTTTCCGAGGACGGCGAAGCTGATGATGGCCGCGATGATGGTGTCGGGCCGGCCGAGCTGCTGGCCGTCGACGAGGAGGTAGCCGAGCCCTTCGCTGGCGCCCATGATCTCGGCCGCGACCACGAACATGAAGCCCAGCCCCAGCCCCGAGCGCAGCGCCGTGATCCAGGCCGGCAGGATCGCGGGCAGCAGCACCCGTCGCGCCATCGCCAGCCGGCCGAGCCGGAAGACGCGACCGACCTCGACGATCTTGCGGTCGATGCCCTGGATCGCCGCGGCGACCCCGAGATAGACCGGGAAGAACACGCCGACCGCGATCAGGGCCACCTTCGAAGCCTCGAAGATGCCGAGCCACAGGATGAACAGCGGCACCCAGGCGATCGAGGGGATGGCGCGCAGGGCCTGCAGCGTCGGGTCGATCAGGCCGCGCGCCACCGGAAGAGCCCCAGTGAGGGCGCCGAGCAATGTGCCCGCCGCCGCGCCGAGCGCAAACCCGGCCGCAACCCGCCAGAGCGTTGCCGCGGCATGGGTGAAGAGTTCGCCCGAAGCCGCGAGAGACCACAGGGTGGCCCCGACCACGCTCGGCGGCGGCATCAGGCGGCCGTTGGCGAAGCCCGACCTGACGGCCACTTCCCACAGCACGGCCATCAAGACAGGCAGCGCGAACCCAGCCAGCGCCAGGCCGGAACGACGGCGCCGAGGCCGGGCGGGATCGCCCTGCTCGCCCAGCCCTGCCGTCTCGATGCCGAGCGCGCTCATCCGACGGGCCGGCGGGGCGTCAGTTGGTGGCGGCGAAGCGGCGGTCGAGCAGATCGTCGACCACGGCCTTCACATTGGTCGCCGCCGGCAGAACGCCGGCTTCCTGAAGCGCGAGGCCGGCCGCGATGATCGTCTCGGCCTGCGCCTGCCCGATCGTGGAATGCGTCAGTTCGGTGCGGGTGAGCTGCCGCTCGATGACCGCGTCCGACAGCTTGGTGTAAGCGACCAGCGTCTTCTTCAGCTCGGCCGGGTTCGCCAGCGCATAGGCGCGCGCTTCCTCATAGGCGGCCAGCACCTTGCGGACGAGGGCCGGATTGTCCTTGGCGAAGGCCTCCCGGACATTGAGGATACCCCAGGTATTGTCAGCGGCCTTGCGGTGGAACAGCTTCGCACCGCTCTCGACCTCGGCGGCGGCCATCAGCGGGTCGAGACCGGCCCAGGCATCGACATCGCCGCGCTCCAGCGCGAGGCGCCCGTCGGCGTGCTGCAGGAGAACCAGCTTGACGTCCTTCTCGGTCAGCTTGGCCTCGGCCAGCGCCCGGACGAGGAAGATGTGCGGATCGGTGCCGCGGGTGACGGCAACCCGCTTGCCCTTGAGGTCCGCGACCTTGGTGATGTCGCTCTTGGCGCCGGTGACGAGCGCCGTCCATTCCGGCCGCGAATAGACGTAGATCGACTTGATCGGGTTGCCGTTGATCTTGCCGATCAGCGCGGCGGCGCCGGCGGTCGAGCCGAAATCGAGCGAGCCCGCGTTCAGGAACTCCAGCGCCTTGTTCGATCCGGCGGACTGGACCCAGCGCACGGTGATGCCGTCGGCGGCCAGAGCCTTTTCGAGGATGCCGCTGTCCTTCAGCACGAGGCTGACGGGATTGTAGGTCGCGAAGTCGATGCGGATTTCCTTCGGCGCCTGCGCAAAGGCCTGTCCGGCAGACAGAACGAGCGAGGCGGCGAGTCCGGCGATAGCGAGACGGCGGGAAATGATCATTTGTGGTCCCTTTCGATGCGCGAAGGGACCGAGCGACAGGTTGGCGCCCATGCCCCACGCTTTAGCTGCACTTGTTTCGCGCCCGCAAGCTGGTGGCTCAAATCGGCGCGTATCCGCCTTGTAGGTCCATTCGTTCTGTATGTCAAACAGGACATGGCGGGATGTTGATTATCCCATTTAACGCCAGTCTGATGTTATTTAAACTTCTTTGCGAATCTCCTCCCCATGGTAACCAGCAGAAACGGCTTCGCGCCGGGCACCCCAGCAAGCGAGGTCAGGGCTGGTGTCATCCTCCGCCGATCAGCCGGCTCTCGAACTCGACGCCGTTCTCGCCAATCCCCGTCGCGCCATGGCTCTGCTGCTGGCCGATGTGGCGGCTGCGCCCTCGCCCCAGGCGCGCCCGGCGCTCGTCGCGGCGCTACGCGGTGTTCTCGACCAGGGGCTCGCTTCCGCCCGCAGCCTGCTGCAGCGCCCGCGCCATGGGCTGATCTGTGCCCAGCATCTCTCCGCGGTGATGGACGGGATCGTCGGCTGCCTGCACGTGGCTGCGACCGAGCTGTTCTATCCCGCGCAGAACCCGTCCCAGTCCGAGCGCATCGCCGTCGTGGCGGTGGGGGGCTACGGCCGCGGCACGCTCGCACCGGGCTCGGATGTCGACCTGCTCTTCCTGTTCCCGCACAAGCAGACGGCCTGGGGCGAGAGCGTGGTCGAGGCCATGCTCTACCCGCTCTGGGACCTGAAGCTGAAGGTCGGCCATTCGGTCCGCTCGCTCGACGACTGCGTACGCGAAGCCCGTGCCGACATGACGATCCGCACGGCGATGCTGGAGGCGCGTTTCGTCGCGGGCGACGTGATGCTGTTCCACGATCTCGTGCGGCGCTTCGGCGCGGAGGTCGTCGAGGGCACGGCCCCGGCCTTCACCGAGGCGAAGCTGCAGGAGCGAGAGACCCGCGTGCGCCGCGCCGGAACCTCGCGCTATCTGGTCGAGCCCAACGTCAAGGACGGCAAGGGCGGCCTGCGCGATCTCAACACGCTGTTCTGGATCGCCAAATACGCCTACCGCGTCAACGACGCTCGCGAGCTCGTCGCGGCCGGGCTGTTCGACCGCAAGGAACTGCTGATGTTCCAGCGCTCGGAGGAGTTCCTCTGGCGCGTGCGCTGCTGGATGCATTTCATCACCGGCCGGGCCGAGGAGCGGCTGTCCTTCGACCTGCAGCGGCAGGTCGCGGCGGCGATCGGCTATGCCGGGCGCAGCGGCCAGGCGCCGGTCGAGCGCTTCATGAAGGCCTATTTCCTCGTCGCCAAGGATGTCGGCGACCTGACGGCGATCGTCTGCGCCGCGCTCGAGGCGCGCCAGCAGAAGCCGCGCGCATCACTGTCCCGCCTGCTCGGCTCCTTCGCCAAGCGCAAGCGCGTGCGCGCGCTCGGCCATCCCGACTTCACGCTGAAGAGCCAGCGGCTCAACGTCGTCGATCCCGATGCGTTCCGGCGCGACCCGGTCAATCTGCTGCGGCTCTACGAAATCGCCAGCCGCGACGATCTCGCGATCCATCCCGATGCGAGCCGGCTGGTGACGCAGTCACTGAGACTGGTGACGCCGCAACTGCGCAACGACCCCGAGGCGAACCGCATCTTCCTGGAGATCCTGACGGCACGGCGCTCGCCCGAGGCGGTGCTGCGGCGGATGAACGAATCCGGGCTGCTCGGCAAGTTCGTGCCGGATTTCGGCCGCGTCGTCGCGATGATGCAGTTCAACATGTATCATCATTATACGGTCGACGAGCATCTGATCCGGAGCATCGGCGTTCTCGCCGAGATCGACGCGGGCGTGCTCGAATCCGAGCATCCCCTCGCCAACGGCATCATGCCGACGATCACCAACCGCCGCGCGCTTTATGTCGCCCTGTTCCTGCACGACGTCGCCAAGGGTCGCATCGAGGACCATTCGCTGGCCGGCGCCCGCATCGCCCGCAAGCTCGGGCCGCGGCTGGGCCTGACCGAGGGCCAGACGGAGACCGCCGCCTGGCTCGTCGAGCACCATCTCGACATGTCGACCGTGGCGCAGAGCCGCGACCTCGGCGACCCGAAGACGATCGAGAGCTTCGCCGCGACGGTGCAGACGCTGGAGCGGCTGAAGCTCCTGCTCGTGCTGACGGTGGCCGACATCAAGGCGGTCGGCCCCGGCGTCTGGAACGGCTGGAAGGGCCAGCTCCTGCGCACGCTCTATTACGAGACCGAAATCATGCTCGCCGGCGGTCATTCCGCGATCGAGCGCAAGGCACGGGTCGAGAAGAAGCAGGATGCCCTCAAGGAGCGGCTCTCGGACTGGGGCGACGCCGCACGCGACGCCTATCTCGCCCGGCACTATCCGGCCTACTGGATCAAGACCGATGTCGGCCGGCAGGAGAAGCATGCCCGCTTCATGGTTCGCGCGGAAGCCGAAGGGCGCACCACCGCGACGCTGGTCGAGACCGACCAGTTTCGCGGCGTGACCGAGCTCACCATCCTCGCGCCCGACCATCCGCGGCTGCTCGCCATCGTCACCGGCGCCTGCGCGGCCTCGGGCGGCAACATCGTCGACGCCCAGATCTTCACCACCACCGACGGGCTCGTCCTCGACACGATCTCGGTCTCGCGCGCCTTCGACCGCGACGACGACGAACTGCGGCGCGCCGAGCGGATCGCGGCGGCAATCGAGCGGGCGCTGAAGGGGGAGATCAAGATCGCCGATCTCGTCGCCCAGCGTCGGGCGCCGCCGCCGCGCGGCCAAACCTTCCAGGTCGCGCCCGAGGTCATCATCGACAACGTGCTGTCGGCCCGCCACACCGTGCTGGAGATCGCCGGGCTGGACAGGCCGGGCCTGCTCTACGATCTGACCACCGCGATCGGGAAGCTGAACCTCAACATCGCCTCGGCCCATATCGCGACCTTCGGCGAAAAGGCCGTCGACGTGTTCTATGTCACCGACCTGACGAATGCGAAGATCGTCTCGACCGCGCGGCAGCTCGCCATCCGCAAGGCCTTGCTCGAGGTGTTCGAGCCGGAGGGAGAGAAGGCGGCCGCGACGCGGGCGCGAGCGCCGGCCCGCGCTTGATTTAACGCCCGACAAGCCCGATATCGGCCACGAACGCCGCCCGCCACTCGCGCCTCGGCGGCCATGATTTGCGAGAGTTGGAACACGCCATGACGCAGAACCCTGCGACGGACAATCCGAACGCCGAGCCCGCCGTCGAGGAGGCCACCGCGCAGTCTCCCGAGGAAATCATCCAGGCGAATTTCGCCCGGATCGAGGCCGAGCGCGACGATCTGAAGGACAAGCTGCTGCGCACGCTGGCGGACATGGAGAATCTCCGCCGCCGCACCGAGCGCGAGATCGCCGACGCCAAGGCCTATGCCGTGACGAGCTTCGCGCGCGACATGCTGGGCGCGGCCGACAATCTGCGCCGTGCGCTGGAAAGCCTGCCCGAGACCGCCCGCGCGACCGAGGAGCCCGCCCTCAAGGGACTGATCGAGGGCGTCGATCTGACCGAGCGCGATCTGCTGAAGACGCTCGAGCGCCATGGCGTCCGCAAGATCGACCCGCTGGGCGAGAAGTTCGATCCGAACCTGCATCAGGCGATGTTCGAGGCGCCCGATGCCGAGATCGCCAAGGGCCTGGTCTCCAAGGTCGTCCAGTCCGGCTACAAGATCGGCGAGCGCGTGCTGCGCCCGGCACTGGTCGGCGTGTCGGCGGGCGCGCCGAAGCCGCAGGCGGCCGAGGGCAGCGACACCACCCCGACCGCGCACTGATCCGTGCTCGAAGCCGCCGGCGTCGCCGTCTTCGCGCTGACCGGCGCCCTCGTCGCCGCCCGCAAGGGCATGGACCCGTTCGGGTTCATCCTGCTCGCGACCGTCACCGGCGTCGGTGGCGGCACGCTGCGGGATCTCTTGCTCGGCCGCCCGGTCGCCTGGGTCGAGGCGCCGCTGAGCGTGATCATCTGCACGGCGGTGGCTCTCTCGGCCTGGTTCATCGCCTATCTCCGCCCGGGCCGCATGGATGGCTGGAGCGCCAAGCGCCTGCTGATCTGGGCCGACGCGGCGGGGCTCGCCCTCTTTGCGGTCTCGGGAACGCAGAAGGCTCTGGCGGCGGGCGTTCCGCCGCTCTCGGCCGTGGCGCTCGGAGCGGTCACGGCCTCCTTCGGCGGCATCCTGCGCGACATTCTGGCGGGCGACCGGGCGATGGTGCTGTGGAGCCGGGATTTCTATGTCACCGCCGCTGCGGCGGGTGCGGGGGCGACCGCTGTTCTCACGACGACGGGCTTCAGCGCGCCCCTCGTCATGGTCGGCGGGCTGGCGGCCGGGTTTGGCCTGCGCGCGGGCTCGATCCTGCTCGGCTGGTCGTTTCCGAACCTGCCCGGGTCGGACGGCTCGCGCTGAAGCGCCGGTGATTCAGGCCAAAGGCCTTGTCACGCGGCGCAACGTTAGGTTGATCCGCCCGCCTTGCGGCAGCAGCGCCGAGGAGCCGGCGAGGATGCGGTCGATGCCGTGATACGCGAGGCGCGCCTCGCCGCCGAAGAGCAGCGCATCGCCCGAGGCCAGCTTCAGCGAGACCGTTTTGCCGCCGCGCTGTGTCCCGCCGATGCGGAAGACTGACGTGTCGCCGAGCGAGAGCGAGAGCACGGGGGCGTCCAGCTCCTGCTCGTCACGGTCCTGATGCAGACCCATGCGGGCCTCCGCCGCATAGAAATTGACGAGGCAGGCCTCAGGATCGTGCGGATAGGCGGCAAGATCGCGCCAGGCCTGCGTCAGGACGCCCGGCATCGGCGGCCAGGGTTCGCCGGTCGCGGGATGGAGCGGCTGGTAGCGATAGCCCGTCTCGTCCGAGACCCAGCCGAGCGACCCGCAATTCGTCATGCGGACCGAGAAGGGCTTGCCGGTCTTCGGCATGCGCGGCTGGAAGAATGGCGCCTGCGCCGCGACCGCGCGCAGATCGGCCACCAGCCCGGCCTGCGCCTCCGGTCCGAGATAGCCCGGCCAGTGGATGACGCCCGGCGCGACGACGAGGCGTGTCACCGCAGCCGCCTTTTCAGAGACCGTCGAGTCCGAGGACATCGGCCATCGAATAGAGCCCCGGCGCCCGTCCGCGGCCCCACAGCGCAGCCTTGACGGCGCCCTGCGCGAACAACCCTCGGTCCTCAGCCACATGGGCGAGTTCAAGCCGCTCGCCCGTGCCCGCGAAAACGACCTTGTGGTCGCCCACCACGGTGCCGCCGCGCAGGGTCGCGAAGCCAATGGTGCCAGGGACACGGGCACCGGTGTGTCCGTCGCGAACCGCGACGCGCTGCTGCGCCAGATCGGCCTCCCGGCCGGCCGCAGCCGCCTCTCCCAAAAGCACCGCGGTGCCGGAGGGCGCATCGACCTTCATGCGGTGATGCATCTCGACGATCTCGATGTCCCAGTCGGTCCCCAGCGTCGCGGCGACCTTGCGCACCAGCGCGGCGAGCAGATTGACGCCCAGGCTCATATTGCCGGAGCGGACGATGGCGGTCTCCCGCGCCGCCTCGGCGAGCTTCGCCAGATGCGACGGTTCGAGCCCGGTCGTGCCGACGATATGGGCGATGCGCGCCTGCTCCGCCAGCGTCGCGAAGGCCATGGTCGCGTCGGGCGTGGTGAAATCCAGTACGCCATCGGCTGCGGCGAAGGCCGCCGCCGCATCGTCCGTGACCGGAATGCCATTGGCGGGCAGGCCGGCGAGCAGACCGGAGTCCTGGCCGAGATGAGGCGAGCCGGGCCGCTCGACCGCCGCCGACAGCGTACAGCCCGGGGCGTCGTGGATGGCCCGCAGCAACATGCGGCCCATCCGGCCGGCGGCTCCGACGACGACGAGACGCATGTCCGACATCAGGTGGATCTCCAAAGGCGTGCCGTTCGGTTCCGGGGCCGCACACGGCGCCCGATTGCACGAGCCCGCCTATAGGACGGATCGGGCGGGCGCGACACCCGAAACCGCACAACGAAAAACGGCCGGGTCGCCCCGGCCGTCCAAATCGCCGATGCGGAAGGCTCAGGCGGCCTGCTGGATCGCCGAGAGCTTCCAGGCGGCACCGCGCTTGCGGACGAAGGTCCAATACTCGGTGACCTCCTGCGGGACGGTGGCGCTGCCGTCCACGACCTTGCCGCTGACGCGCTCGTACAGCGCGTTGATCAGGCTGAAGCGCATCGCGACGGTGGCGTAATCGAAGCCCTCCTCGGTCCAGGCCTCCGACAGGTCGCCCTGCAGCAGCTTCACGTCGGAGACGCGGTCGACCACGCCCTTGCGCACATTGGCGGTCAGGTCGTCGTCGAAATATCCGAACATCTCGTCCGTCACGCGCTCGCGCAGGCCCTTCTCGTCCTCGTTCGAATAGGCGGCGTTGATCTCGCCCAGAAGCCGCTCGAAGTCGTTGAAGTCCTGCCCGGTCAGCTCGATCGGCGTCGTCTGGGCCGGAGCGGGAGCTGCGGCAGCGGCGCCGAGGCCACCCGCCATGGCGCCGACAGGAGCGGCCGGACGCGGCTGGGGCTGCATCGCCTCACGCGACAGCGGCGCGCCTGCGGTGGCAAGCTGCGGCTCGGAGCGACGGCGGAAGAAGCGCAGCGCCAGCCAGATCACGCCGCCGATGAGGGCGAGTTGGAGCAGGAAGCCGAAGATGCCGGCCAGCGATGCCAGACCGCTGAAAAAGCCGGAGCCGGAGAGCAGGCCGAACAGGCCAGCGCCCAGCAGACCGGCTCCGAGGCCCATCATCAGGCTGCGAGCCATCGAGGGCCGAGCGGCCTGCGCGGCAGCAGCGGCTGCGCCGGCGGCCGGAGCGGCCTGTGTCGGCGAAGGCTGCGCACTACGCTGGAAGGGCTGGGCGCCGTTGGGCGTGGTGTCGGTGCGCGTGGGTGCCGCTTCGGTCCGGGAGCCGCGGCTCCCGACACCTCCCTTGCCGCCCGGGCGCGCTTCGGCCAGCACGGGCACGAGGAGCAGAGCACCAGCGAGTACGGCGACGACACGACCACGACGGGCGAGCGAGATCAGAGACATGGTTCCTCCCGGAGCCCCCCTTGGGCTCTCTACGTGCGAATATGGGGCATGCGTTGCGGTTCTGCAAGACGCTCGCGACTAAGCGCCTGCGAGTACACAATAATATGAAAATATAAGATTTCTGGGAGGAGTGACCGGGACGTGTTAGACTGCTTCTGATGGCGCTGCAGACGACCTTTCGTTTCGCAGGAGCGAGATATGACTGCCTTCGACACCGGGTCCGCCGCGACAACACGCAGACCTCGAAGAATTTCCCCAACGTCGTATGTGTTTTTCACGACCGTGGCGATGGCGTGTGTGCCCCTCGCCGCTTCGGCCGCCGAACGTGCCATTCCTCTCGACCCGCCACGGCAGGCTCAGGCTCCGGAACCACTCTGCTTCTGCTGGAACGACGGGCGAAAGGTCGCCGAGGGCAGCACCGCCTGCATCCGCACCACGCAGGGGCGCCGCCTGGCCCTGTGCGGGCGGGTCATCAACATGATGTCATGGCAGGTGACGGAGAACCCCTGCCCCGAAAGCTGAATTCGGCGTTATCCCCGTCAAGCCGACCCGGACACGGCAGCGCCGCTGGAACCGGATCCCAGCGGCGCGCCTTTAGCCCAATGGTCTTAGCGACTCGAGACTGACGTCGTCAGAACGCACCCAGCACGATCAGCATCATGAAGGCGAAGGCCGCTCCCATGATCAATCGGTCGAGACGTAGCGTGAGGCTCATCACACCCTCCTGTGTCATTGACCTGACACAACGCTAACAGAACTGGCGGCGGCTGCAAGAGGGCGACACCGTGGCGGCAGGGTGGCAACGCGAAGAGTATCCTTAAACCTCTGTTAAAGCATTGAATCATCTTGGGGATGATCTCGGCTAAACAACCCGCGCCACAAGGTTTTCGATCGCCTTCGACACGCCGACGACCTGTTCGTCCCGTCCGAAACCCGCGATGATCTGGATACCGGCCGGCAGTCCGCGCGGTCCGCTGGCGACGGGAACGGTCGCGCAAGGCACGCCCAGCAGGGTCCAGAGCCGGTTGAAGCGCGAGTCACCGGTCGATTCGCGCGTGTCGGGCGCCTCTCCCGGCGCCGCGAACGTCACCACCACGTCCACTTCGGCGAAGAAGGCGCGGGCCGCGTCCCGGCCACGGCGGGACCGGCGACGGGCTTCGTCGTACTGCGCCGGCGTCACGCCGCGCGCCGTGTCCAGATAGGCCCGCAGTTTCGGGGGCAGCGCGTCGCGCCGATGCGCATATTCCCAGGCCAGCGCCTGCGTCGCCTCGTAATCCTGCAACGGCCCATGAGCCTGGAACGCCTCCGCGAAGGCAGCCGGCCCGTCATGCGGGACGAGGATCGCGCCCGCTTCCGTCACCAGCTCGCGAAAGCGGTCGAGGGCAGCGGCGGAGGCCGGCTCCGGGGCGCCAGCGTAACCTTGGAGGTGGACACCGATGCGCAGCCCCTTCAACGCGGCCGCCGGTGCGTCGAGCTCCGGGCGACCGCTGATGGCCGCCAGGGCAAGCCCCGCGTCGTCGGCGGTCGCAGCCATCAGGCCGAGGGTATCGAGCGACCAGGAAAAGGGCTTCACCCCGACCGTCGGCAGCAATGCATAGGAAGGCTTGATCGCCGCGACGCCGCAATAGGACGCCGGCCGGATCACCGAGCCACCCGTCTGCGTGCCGATCGCGAGCGGGATCATGCCGGCCGCGACGGCGGCCGCGGAGCCCGCCGAGGACCCTCCGGGACTGGCGCTGGGCTCATGCGGGTTGAAGGTCGGGGCGGGGTCGAGAAAGGCGAAGGCGGTGGTGTGCGTCTTGCCCGCGACGGTGGCGCCGGCCGCCTTCAGCGCCATGACGATCGGCGCATCGGCCCGCGGGCGCCATTCGGCATAGATCGGCGAGCCCATCATCGTCGGCAGATCGGCCGTGTCGATGATGTCCTTCACGCCACAGGCGATGCCGGCGAGCGGGCCCTGGCCGGGCTGGAGCGTGTCCGGGCGACTGGCAAAGGCCTGGATCCGGGGCTCCCGCTCGGTGATACGGGCCTGGCTGACGGCCAGCGCCTCGGCCGGCGTGGTTTCGCCGCGCGCAATACGGTCCAGGATGTCGCGCAGGCTCTGCATGTCACTCTCCGATGATGCGGACGATCAAACCCGTCGCGCGGCGCGCGACCGGTATGGCGATGAAGGCCGTTCCTGCGGCGCAGGGCCAGGCGACGGCGAAGGCCGCCAGCCAGTGGCGGACGAAATCGGCGGGCAGGCCGAGATTGAGCCAGGTCACGAGGGCGGTCATCAGGAAAGCCATGATGCCGGCCATCAGAACCGGAAAGATGAAGCGCGCCTTGCCCGTCATCGGCCGATCTCCCTGGACGGTGGGGATCGGGCTCTGTCGCATGGGGGAGCGGGACAGGCCAGTGGCGTCCGGAGCATAAGGCCGCGCCTCTGCCGCATCGGTGCGTGGCGGCATCGACACTTGACGCTAGGTCCTCGGCGGTTAATGTTAATTAGATTAACATTGAGGCCTGCCGATGCCGACACTCGCCCCTCTCGCCGCCGCCTCGGCGGTCATCCAGATCCATGTCGCCGGAGCGGTCGTCGCGCTCGCCGCAGGAACGGCCGTGGCGCTGCTTCCGAAGGGAACGCCCCTCCACCGGCGCATCGGCTGGATCTTCGTCCCGGCGATGGCCGTCGTCGCGCTGAGTTCCTTGCTGATCGCGCGCAGCGGCCATTTCAGCGCGATCCATCTGCTGACGCTGCTCACACTGGTCAGCCTGCCCTACGCGGTGCTGTCGCGCCGGCGCGGCAACATCGCGGCCCACCGCTCGGCGATGCTCGGCCTTATGCTGGGGCTCGTGATCGCCGGTGCCTTCACGCTGCTGCCGGGCCGGCTCATGCACGCGGTCGCCTTCGGGGCTGCGGCCGCGGCGCGTTAAGACGCGGTTAACCGCCCCGTCAAAGTTCATGAGGCTGTGTCGCGCCGGGCTCACCCGGTTGAGAAACCGTTCACGAAACGGGTCGCAATTGATCGGTCATGCGACGCGTTCACCTCGCCCTCATCGCTCTCGGCCTGCTCGGAACCGGGCTCGCCGGCTGCGGCAAGTTCCAGAAGCCGCAGCGGGCGGCCTGGCGTGACCAGGCCGAGGCGGCCTGCCTGGCCTCCCGCCAGGTCCAGCTCTCCGCCTATGTCAGCCTGCGCGAGAAGCCGATCGACGGCCCTGGAACCTGTGGCATGGAAAGGCCGCTCAGGGTCGCGGCGTTCGCCAATGGCGGCATCGGCCTGACCAGCAACGCCACCCTCGCCTGCCCCGTGGTCGCGACCACCGACAAGTGGCTCGCCGAGGTCGTGCAGCCCGCCGCGCAGAACGTGCTCGGCGCGCAGGTGATCGAGATGCGGGCGGGCTCCTATTCCTGCCGGGCCATGAACAACGGCACCGGCACCAGCCGCACCTCGGAGCACGCCTACGGCAACGCCGTCGATGTGTTCTCCTTCCGCCTCAATGACGGCCGCACCGTCACGGTCAAGGATGGCTGGCGCGGCTCGCCGGAGGAGCAGAACTTCCTGCGCGAGATCTTCGTCGGCGCCTGCGAGCACTTCTCGACCGTGCTCGGTCCGGGCGCTGACATGTTCCACTACGATCACTTCCACATCGACCTGGCGCGGCATTCGAAGGGCCGCCACATCTGCAAGCCGGTGATCAAGTACACGCCGAACTACAACCTGCCGCCTCCCGATCCGGCCCGGCCCTATTCCTCGGCCCAGCCGAGCCTGCGCGACGGCGCGCCGGCCATGGTTGCGGGCGGGGCGCTGCTGCGACAGCCTCAGGGCGGCCTGCGGCCGCCGGGGGCGGTGTCGACGGGCGGCTATCCGGTCGCCAGTCATCAGGGACAGGGGCTGGAGAGCCAGCGCCGCTTCCTCGAGGAGTATGACAACCGGCCGCTCAACCCGCCGCGATCCAACCGGCCTGGCGAGGTCCAGAGTCTGCCGAGCGAGCAGCGCGGGCCGCTGATGCTGCCGGGTTCCGTGCCTCCGACCGAAGAGGTGCTGATCGGCGACGACGAGGGCACCGGCGTCGTCGACCAGGAGGGCTACGACCAGGCCCAGCCGCTGATCACGCCACAGCGCGACCCCTTCGCATACAGCTCGGGGCGGACCTCATCCCGGCGCTGACGCACGTCCTCAGCGCGAGACCAGCACCTGTCGGCACTCGGCCGGCAGATCGTCGAGCGACATCGGTGGCTTGGGCTTCGGCGCCGGCCCGGTGCGTGGCGGCTTGGGCGGCGCGAAGATCGCCGCTCTCTGCCGTTCGATCCAGTCCGTCAGTTCCTGACCGCAACCATCGCCGAAGTTCGGCGGCTCCTGGCCGCTGCAGCTTGCCATGCCGGCCGGACAGCTCATACGGATATGGAAATGGTAGTTGTGGCCCCAGATCGGCCGGACCTTGTTGAGCCAGCTCCGGTCGGCACCGGCCTCGCGGCAGAGCGCGACCTTGATCGCGGGATTGACGAAGATCCGCTCGACGCGCGGCTCGCTGGCGGCAGCCTTGATCAGCCGGGTGTGGGCCGGGGTCCAGTGTTTCGGATCAACGTCGCGCCAGTCGGCCCGGGCCATGTTCACGGCCGGCATGTTCTCGCGCGCCTCGCGGTCGAGCCGGCCGCGCGGCATCGGCGTGAGCCAGAGATCGGCATCGAGGCCGATCTGGTGAGAGGCGTGGCCGGTCAGCATCGGTCCGCCGCGCGGTTGCGAGATGTCGCCGACGAGCAGGCCGGGCCAACCGGTGATCCTGGGGACCTCGCGGGCGAGGTCCTCGAGATACTCGATCAGGACAGGGTGGCCCCAGTTGCGGTTGCGGTTCAGCCGCATCACCTGCCAGCTCGGTCCGTCCACCGGGAGCGCCGTCGCGCCGGCGAGGCAGCCGCGCGCATAGGAGCCGATGGCGCGGGCCTGCATCGACGCCGGTGCCGTCTTCTGACCGAAGAGCGCGCGCGCCGCCTCGGGAAAGGCGGCGATGTTGGCGGCGCGGCGCCTGGCCTCCTCCTCAGCGGTCGACTGTGCGCCGGCGGCGGCGGGCAGGAGGGCTGCGGCCAGCAGGCAGGCGGCGGCGATTCGGCGATGAAAATGGGGCATGAGCCAGACTCGTCCCGATCGCGCAGGCGGGTCAAGCCGCCGACGATTTGGCGATGGACAACCCCGTCCCGAGGCGGCAGCTTCTGACGCAAACAACGGCGGGCCCGTGCGTCCGCCAGGCCTTGGGGAAGGATCACCGATGACGTCATTCTCGATCGACCGCCGCACCCTGCTCGCCGCGCTGGGGGCCAGTGCGATCGCTGCGCCGGGCCGCGCCCTCGCGCAGGCGCCCTGGCCGCAGGGCCGTACCATCAAGCTGGTCGTGCCGTTTCCCCCGGCGGGTGCCACCGACGTGCTCGGCCGCCTCGTCGCCGACAAGCTCGGCCAGAGCTGGGGCATCAACTTCGTGGTCGAGAACCGCGCCGGCGCCGGCGGCAATATCGGCACCGACGCCGTCGCCAAGGCCGAGCCGAACGGCGACACGCTGCTGATCGTCTCCGTCGGCATGGCGACCAACCAGTATCTCTATCCGAAGCTGAACTACGACCCGGTCAGGGATCTGGCCCCGATCACGATGGTCGCGCTGGTGCCCAACCTGCTCGTCGTCAACAAGGACCTGCCGGTGAAATCGGTGGCGGAGCTCGTCGCCTATGCCAAGGCGAATCCGGGCAAGCTGAGCTATGGCTCATCGGGCGTCGGCACCTCGGTGCATCTCTCGGGCGAGTACTTCCAGAAGCTGACCGGGACGAAGATGGTGCACGTGCCCTATCGCGGCACCGCGCAGGCGACGCAGGACCTGATCGGCGGGCGCATCGACCTGATCTTTGACAACATCACCCAGGCGCTGCCGCATGTCCGCGCCGGCTCGATCCGCGGCCTCGGCATCACCACCGCCAAGCGCTCGGCCGCGGCCCCCGAATTCGCCCCCATCGCGGAGACCATACCGGGCTTCGACGTGTCCTCCTGGTTCGCCCTGTTCGCTCCGGCAAAGACGCCGCAGGCGGTCATCGACAAGATCCAGGCGGACACCAAGGCCGGCCTCGCCGACCCGGCGCTGCGCGCCAAGATGGATCAGCTGGCGGCCGAGCCGGTGGGCGGAACGCCGGCCGAACTCGCCGCCTTCCTGCAGGCCGAGATGAAGAAGTGGGGCGATCTGATCAAGGAGATCGGCGTCAAGGTCGAGTGAGACGGCCCGGCCGGCCCCGGGGAGGGAACTCGCCTCCCGTCGCGGCGTTGCCTCGGCATCCAGTCGCATCGCCATCGCGATGCGCGACCGAAGGGTTCCGGCCATGTCCACGCTCGTCATCGTCCTGCTCGTGATCCTGCTGCTCGGCGGCGGCGGATATTACGGGCATCGCTCCTATGGGACGGCGGGTCTCGGCGGCGTTCTGGGACTGGCGCTGGTCGTGCTGCTGGTGCTGTGGCTGCTGGGTGCGCTCGGCGGGGCACCGGTGCGGGTCTGACCCGACCGGCCGCGCGCTCCGTCAGAGGGGCGCGCGGTTCTCCCAGACGGCGATCGCGGCCGCGAGATCCTCGAGCGACATCCCGACTGATTTGAACAGGGTGATCTCGCCGCCTTCGGCATGGCCGGGCACCCGGCCATGGCAGATGTCAGCCAGCGTGCCGGCGACGCGTCCGGCCTCGTAAGTCCCCTCGTCGATCCCGATCGCCACATCGCCGCCCTCGTCGATCGCCTTTTCCGAGTCGATGATGACACGGGCGCGGTGCAGCGCCTCGGCATCGGCCTCGCGCATCTGCATGGTAAAGGCACCGACGAGATCGAGATGGGCGTCGCGCTTGAGCCAGCGTCCGTGGATCAGCGGCTCCGTCGCATTGGTCGCGCAGGAGATGATGTCGGCGGTGCGGGCCTCACCTTCCAGATCTGTGACCGCACGAGCCTCGATACCCTCGGCGGTGAGCTGGGCCGCCACGGCCTCTGCGGCTTCCGGCCGCCGCGCCCAGATCGCGATGTCGGTGAGTGGCCGGACCGAACGATGGGCCTTGATCAAGAAGGGCGCGAGACCGCCAGCCCCGACCATCAGCATCTTGCCCGCCGTCGGGTTGGCGAGATGGCGCGACGCCAGGGCGGAGGCCGCCGCCGTCCGCCAGAGAGTCAGGCGGGTCCCGTCCATCACCGCCAGCGGCTCGCCGGTGCGCCCGTCCATCAGGAGATAGGCGCCCATCACGCCCGGCAGGTTGCGCGTGCCGTTGCCGAAGAAGACCGAGACGATCTTGGTGCCGATGTAGGGATGCGGGGCCTGCGGCGCGCTCCAGGCCGGCATGATCAGCAGCACGGCCTCTTCGCCGGGCCGCTCGACACGGTGATGCGCGCGCGGGGGAACCACCGCCTCGCCCCGGAAGGCCTCGGCCAGCGTGTCGATCAGCGCGGGAAAGCTGAGGGCGGCGTCGATCTCGGCCTGTCCGAACAGCCGCATCAGACGCGCCCGTTGGTCAGGGCCGGCAGAGCGGAATCGGGCACGGCGGACCGCAGCATCTGGGTCTCGGCGCGCAGCGCCTCCGCCTCGCGCCGGTTGCGACGCGCAGCCTTGCGATGCTTGCCCTGAGCCAGCCAGGCGGCAAAGCCGCCGATCAGCACGCCGACGGCCAGAGCCGCCAGCACCACGGCAAAGAGCGGGACATCATAGGCGAACTGGGGCGCATCCCGGCTGACGGGATCGAAAGAGACCCGCACGGGCGCCCGGTTCGCGACCGCGAAGAGCACGACCGCCAGTGCGATCGGGACGAGGATGAGGGCCTTGAATAAGGATTTCATCGCGCTTCCTTTGCGAGGTCGCCGCACCGGCACCGCGTCGCCAGGGGCCGAAACGGCCGAGATGCTGCCGAAGGGAACGCGAGGGACGGCGGAACCCTGCCCTCGCGGCTTTCGTGAGACCGGCCTCGCGCAGCCGGCCGGCTCACGCCTTGCCGTTCAACCGCAGGCGCAGCTCCTTGCCGGTCTTGAAGACGGGCACGAATTTTTCCTCGACCTCGACCGCATCCCCGGTCCGGGGGTTACGGCCGACGCGGGCGGAACGGGCCTTGCGCGAAAACGCACCGAAGCCGCGCAGTTCCACCCGGTCCCCCCGCGAGAGCGCCTTGACGATCTCGTCGAGGATCGCCGTCACGATGTTCTCGATGTCGCGCTGATACAGATGACCGTTGCGCTCGGCGATGCGTTGGACGAGTTCTGATTTGATCATCGCTGCAATATAACCGCTTGTATCAACATCATTTTTCGACGGCAGGCTGCCAGAGCGCCAAGGGCGCGTCAAGCCGCAAACCGAGCGGCTGGTCGGCGGCGCGCGCCAGCACGGCGGCGAGCGTGTCGAGACCGGCAGCGCGTGCGACAGCCTCGCTCAGGCTCCACAATCCCATCGCGGAAGACTCGCTGGCACGGCGCCAGTCGCGCACGCGCAGGCCCTTGGCGACACCCTTGTCCCGCTCCAGCCAGGCGATGGCTTCCGCCTCTCCGCCGATCTCGTCGACGAGCTTGAGCGCGGCCGCCTGGCGACCGCTGTGGACGCGACCGTCCGAGACCAGCGCGACCTCGGGCTCAGCCAGACGCCGCCGCTCCCGGACCATCCGCTTGAACCAGTCGTAATTGTCGTCGACCACGCGCTGGAGAGCCGCGCGCGCCTCGGGCGAGGTCGGCTCAAAACCGCTCGGCGCGGCCTTCAGCGGGCTCGACTTGATGGATTCGACCTTGACGCCGATGGTGTCGAGAAGCTGGCCGACATTGGGGATCTGGAAGAGGACGCCGATCGATCCGACGAGAGAGGTCTGGCGCGCCACGATCCGGTCCGAGCCGAGCGCGGCGATATAGCCGCCGGAGGCGGCGAGCCCGTCGACCACCGCGACCATCGGCTTCTTCGCACCCAGGCGCCGCAGCGCGTCATAGAGCGCCTCGGAGCCGCTGACGGTGCCGCCGGGGCTGTCGATGCGCAGGATCACCGCGGAGGCCCGGCTGTCCTCCAGCGATTTGATCAGTTCGAGCGTGCGGCGGTCACCGGAAATGAAGCCCGAGATGGTGACGCGCGCAATGTGGTCCTGCGAGAGCGAGCCGGGCGTGCGGCCAGTCCAGGCGAGGCCCGCCACGACGGCCGCGCCGAGCACACCGACGACCGCGAGAAGACGCCACAGCGTCACCTTGCGGCGCAGGCTGCGACGGTCGGCGAGCAGATCGGCATCGGACGACATCAAGGCACTCCTGACGGGTTGCGAACCGTGACCATTCGACTGCGGCGACGCCGTTGACGGCGCCGGGCATCATGCTCCGGCGCCCGTGATGTAGCCCCGCACCCGGGCCGGGGCAAGGCGACCGGCGCTCCTCAGGCCGCGACCGAGGCGCGCGCGCGGTCGAGCGCGAGCAGAGCGAGGCCGCTCGCGACCGAACGGAAGGCATCGCCGACATGAATCCGCTCCCTCCCGAAGCGCCGGTCGAACAGCGCCCGCACCGCGGGAACATGCGAGGTACCGCCCGTCATGAAGACGGCCTCGATCGTCTCTGCGCCGACACCGGCCTCGGCGAGCGCCCGGTCGAGTGCCGCCTCGATGGCGGCGACGTCCTGCGCGATCCAGCTCTCGAAATCGGCGCGGGCAATCCGACGCTCGATCGCGATTCCGGTCTGCTCGAAGCGCAGCACCGCCTCGTCGGCGCCCGACAGCGCGATCTTCGCCGCCGAGACCGCGCGGTAGAGCTCGTAGCCGAGATCATATTCGATGACTGTGAGCAGATCCTCGAGCCTGTCGGGCTCGACGGCGTCGCGGATCAGCGCCTTGAGCTCGGCCATGGTTTCCCGGCTCTTCATCAGCGAGAGCCGGTGCCACTGCGCAAAGGCGGCGTGATAATGCGCCGGGATCGGCAGGAGCTTGCCGAAAGAGCGGTACTGCGTGCCCTTGCCCAGACGCGGCGAGATCGCATGCTCGATAATGCGATAATCGAAGGTGTCGCCCGCGACGCCGACACCCGCATGGGAGAGTGGCGTCGCCTCGAGCCGGCCGGCCGCGCTGGGCTCGAAGCGCATCACCGAGAAGTCGCTGGTGCCGCCGCCGAAATCCGCGACCAGCATGGTCTGCGGCCGGGTCAGCTCGCGGGCGTACCAGTAGGCGGCGCCGAGCGGCTCATAGGCGAAATCGACCTGGCTCATGCCCGCCTCGGCATAGGATGTCCGCAGGCGACCGAGCGCGAGGTCCTCGTCCGGGCGCTCGCCGGCGAAGACCACGGGGCGACCCGAAACGAGCGGTGTCCCGGCGAGGCCATCGAGCCCTGCGACGAGGTCGGCGAGGAAGACGCCGATCAGGTCCTCGAGCCGGAACAGCTTGCCGAAGAGCCGCGTCTCCTGGAAGGCGCGGCTGGAGAGATGCGTCTTGAGCGACTGCAGGAAGCGATGTTCGGTGGTCATGCCCAGCGCCATGTCGAGCGCGTCGGGCCCGCTGACATGGGCGATGCGGGTCGCGGGCGGGCGCCCCTCGCGCCAGAACATCAGCGCCGAGCGATAGGCGTCCACGGCCCCCTGCTTCGTCGCGAAGGAGCGCGTCACGACGCTCCCGTCGGCGCCGGCGAGCGCGACGACGCTGTTGGTGGTGCCGAAGTCGATGCCGATGGCGGCGGGGGTCATGGTCCGATCCTCGATCCGAAACAAAAGCCCGCGCGGATTGCTCCGCGCGGGCCGGTTGGACGATCCGGCTGCCGAAGCAGCCGAACGATCACTTCTTCTCGGTCGTCGCCTTCTTGAGGGCGGCGCCCAGGATGTCGCCGAGCGAAGCGCCGGAGTCGGCGGAGCCGTACTGCGCCATCGCCTCCTTCTCCTCGGCCATCTCCAGGGCCTTGATCGAGACCTGGATCTTGCGGGCCTTCTTGTCGAAGAGGACGACGCGGGCGTCGACCTTCTCGCCGGCGGCGAAGCGCTCGGGGCGCTGCTCCTGGCGATCGCGGGCGATCTCGGCGCGCTTGATGAAGGTGGTCATGTCGGTGCCGGCGATCTTGACGTCGAGACCGCCTTCCTTGACCTCGATCACCTCACAGGTGACGACCTGGCCCTTCTTGAACTCGCCGGCATCCACGAAGGGATCGCCGCCGAGCTGCTTCAGGCCGAGCGAGATGCGCTCCTTCTCGACGTCCACATCGAGCACGACAGCCTGCAGCATGTCGCCCTTCTTGTATTCCTCGATGACCTGCTCGCCCGGACGGTTCCAGTCGAGATCGGAGAGGTGGATCATGCCGTCGATGTCGCCTTCGAGACCCAGGAACAGGCCGAACTCGGTCTTGTTCTTGACCTCGCCCTCGACCACCGAACCGCTCGGATGCTGCTCGGCGAAGACCTCCCACGGGTTGCGGAGGGTCTGCTTGAGGCCGAGCGAGATGCGGCGCTTGACCTGATCGACCTCGAGGATCGCGACGTCGACTTCCTGCGAGGTCGAGACGATCTTGCCGGGGTGGACGTTCTTCTTGGTCCAGGACATCTCCGAGACGTGGATGAGGCCTTCGATGCCCGGCTCCACTTCGACGAAGGCGCCGTAGTCCGTGATGTTGGTGACGCGGCCCTTGAGGCGCGCACCGACCGGGTAACGCGCCGCGATGCCATCCCACGGATCGGCGAGCAGCTGCTTGATGCCGAGCGAGATGCGGTGCGTGTCCTGGTTGATCTTGATGATCTTGACCTTGACCGTCTGGCCAATGGTGACGACCTCGGACGGATGGTTGACGCGACGCCAGGCCATGTCGGTGACATGGAGCAGGCCGTCGATGCCGCCCAGATCCACGAACGCACCGTATTCGGTGATGTTCTTGACGACGCCGTCGATGACCTGGCCCTCTTCGAGCGAGGCGACCAGCTCGGACCGAGCCTCGGCGCGGGTCTCTTCGAGGACGGTGCGGCGCGACACGACGATGTTGCCGCGGCGGCGATCCATCTTGAGGATCTCGAAGGGCTGCGGCTGGCCCATCAGCGGGCCGACGTCGCGGATCGGACGGATGTCGACCTGCGAACGCGGCAGGAAGGCCACGGCGCCGTCGAGATCGACGGTGTAGCCGCCCTTGACGGTGTTGAAGATGACGCCCGAAACCTTCTCGCGGGCCTCGAAGGCCTTCTCGAGCTTGACCCAGCTCTCCTCGCGGCGCGCCTTGTCGCGCGAGATGACGGCCTCGCCGAGGGCGTTCTCGATCCGGTCCAGATAGACCTCGACCTCGTCGCCGACCTTGATGTCCTGGTCACGGCCGGGGCCGTTGAATTCCTTGAGCGCGACGCGCCCTTCCGTCTTCAGGCCGACGTCGATGATCGCCATATCCTTCTCGATGGCGACGACCTTGCCCTTGATGACGGAACCTTCGAGGGCCTCGTTACGGTTGAACGATTCCTCGAGAAGGGCGGCGAAATCCTCGCGGCCCGAAAAGCTTTCTACGGCTGACATGTATGCTCCTGACGCCGGCCGCGTCTCCCGCGGATGTCCGGCAAGCGCCCGTTTGGGTTGGTGTTGCAGGCCGGATGCTCCCGTCGGCGCCTCGTCGAGAGGCTCGCCGCCAGGCCCGCGCGCGAGGCGCCGGGCAGGCGAACGGCGCCAAACCGCCGGTTCCGCATCCGCATCCGAACGATCCGTCCCAAACACGAAACGGGAGCCGGCCGGAAAGGCCGCCCCCGGCTGTGATCGATCACGGCCCTTCGGACAGGCGCGATGTAGTGGAAACGGGGCGCGAGGGCAAGGGCGGACGGCACCATCGACTGGCTGGGGCTACGGCCGGCGACCGGGCGAAGGCCGTCACGCGCTCGCCGCTGCGAAGAGATCGTGCCAGAATGAGTCGAGCCTGGTCGCCGTCCACTGCCGTTCAGACGGAGAGACATCCATGTCCGACGATCCCGAAACAGCCCCGGAGACCAAGCTGACCCGGACCAAGCAGGCCTGGGCGCGGGCCGGCAAGTTCTTGACCGGACGGATCGCCCGACCGGACAGCGAACGGTTGCCGCCCGGCCAGCATCTGGTGAAGGACTGGCCGGTGCTCGATCTCGGCCTGCAGCCCGACATTGCTCTGTCCAGCTGGACTCTGGACATCGACGGGCTGGTCGACAGCCCGCTGCATTGGCGCTGGGCGGATTTCATGGCGCAGGAACAGGCGAGCGAGATTTCCGACATCCACTGCGTCACGACCTGGTCGCGCTACGACAACCACTGGCAGGGCGTGACGACTCGCAGTCTACTGGACCTCGTGCAACCGAAGCCCGAGGCCGGCTTCGTCCTGCTGCACAGCTATGACGGCTACACCACCAACCTCACGCTGGAGGATTTCGCCAGCGACGACGCGATCCTCGCCCACTCCTGGGAGGGAAAACCGATCCCGACCGAGCATGGCGGGCCGCTGCGGCTGGTGGTGCCGAAGCTGTATTTCTGGAAAAGCGCGAAGTGGCTGAAACGGATCGAGTTCACGGCCGCCAACCAGTCGGGTTTCTGGGAGCTGCGCGGCTATCACGACCGCGGCGACCCCTGGACGGAGCAGCGCTACAGCGACGACTGAGCCGTTGCGCCTGCGGAGCCCTGCCGGCCGAGGGGCGGCCTCAGAATTCGGACCAGCCGCCGCCGGCCGCACGGCGCGCGGGCGCTGCGGCGACCGGGGCCCTGGGGGGCGCGGCCCGCGTCGCCGTCGCCCGGGCAGGCGCCATATGAGGAGCCGTCTGGCGCAGCTCGGCGAGCACGCTCGCTTCGAGGCTGCGGCTGGGCGCGCCGCCGATGGTGAAGCGCTCGACCATCCGCTTGAGCTCGTCGGTCGCCTTCTGCAGCTCGCGAGCGACGGCTGCGCTCTGCTCGGCCATTGACGAGTTCCGCTGGGTCATGTCGTCCATATGGGCGACGACCTTGGCGACCTCCTCAATGCCGTTAGCCTGCTCGTTCGAGGCGCTGGAGATGTCGGCCAGCGCGGCGGCCACGCTGGTCGAGGAGCCGACGATCTCGGCGAGTGCCGTGCCCGCATCCTTGACCAGCCGCACGCCGGTGGCGACCTGCTGCGTCGAATTCGAGATCAGCGCCTTGATGTCGTTGGCGGCTTCGCTCGAGCGCTGAGCGAGAGCCCTGACCTCGGAGGCGACCACCGCGAAGCCCTTGCCGGCGTCGCCGGCGCGCGCCGCCTCCACCGCCGCATTCAGCGCCAGGAGGTTGGTCTGGAAGGCGATGTTGTCGATCACCGTGATGATCTCGGCGATGTCGCCCGAGGCCTTCTCGATGCGCTCCATCGCGCCGACCGCCTCGCCGACGATCGTGCCGCCGCGATTGGCAATGCCGTTCGCGGTCTCACCGAGACCCGTGGCTTCGCGGGCGCGCTCCGCGCTCTGCTTGACCGAGGCGGCGAGTTCTTCCGTCGTCGCCGCGGTCTCCTCCAGGCTGCTCGCCTGCTCTTCGGTGCGGACCGCCAGGTCGCGACTGTCCTCGCTGATCCGATCCGCACCCGTGCTCAGCTGGTGGGAGATCGTCGCCACCGTGCCGATGACCTCGGCGAAGGAACCGACCAGTTCGTTGACGCCGCTGCAGAGGTCGGCGATGTCGCCGGCCTTGCCGGCCAGAGTGATGCGCTGGGTCAGGTCGCGCGCCATGGCTGCGCCCACCACCTTCCGCGTGTCGGCGACCGCCGCCTGCAGCGCCTGCTGTGCCGATCGGTTCGCGGTGATGTCGGTGGCGAATTTCACCACCTTGTACGGCTTGCCCATCGCATCGAAGATCGGGTTGTACGTCGCCTGCAGCCAGATTTCCCGGCCGCCCTTGCCGAACCGGCGGTACTGGCCTTCGTCGAATTCCCCGCGGCCCAGTTTCTCCCAGAACTTGCGGTAGGCCTCCGTTCCGTGCTCCGCGGGGTCGACGAAGATGCGATGATGCCTGCCCTTGATCTCGGTGAGGGTGTAACCCACCGTCGCAAGAAAATTCTCGTTGGCATCCAGGACGGTGCCGGCGAGGTCGAATTCGATCACGGCCTGCGATTTCCGGATTGCTGCGATCTGCCCTTCCAGATTGGCGGTCGCCTCCTTCTGCGCGGTGATGTCGGTGGCGAATTTGATCACCTTCACCGGCTTGCCGAGACCGTTCAGGATCGGCGTATAGGTTGCCTGCAACCAGATCCGCTTCCCGCCCTTCGCGAACCGCAGATACTCCGCCGTCAAGGGCTCTCCGCGCGCCAGGGACGCCCAGAATTCCTGATAGGCCGGCGCGTTCCTCTCCGTCTCCCCGACGAAGATACGGTGATTCTTGCCGACGACCTCGCCGCGGTCGTAACCGACAGCATTCAGGAAATTCTCGTTGGCGTCGAGAATGGTTCCGTCGATATCGAATTCGATGACGGCCTGCGAACGGCGGATGGCCGCGGCTTCACCCGCCTTGCCCGACCTGAAGCGGTTGAAAGACAGAGTCATGGTCGCCTTGAGAATGAGTGGACGGTCGGATTGACAAGGACCGGCGTCAAGGTGACGTAAGGATAGTTAATGCTAGGTTAGCGGCACCATCCGAACGCTACGGCACCGCGAGAGATTTGCGGCCCATGGCGCTTTCCCACCGCTCGCCTTCATGCCACGCTGGGCGCGATGTTCGCCTGCGCTTGAGGAGCATGCCATGGGCTGGGTCGTCTTGGGGCTGATCGCCGCGATCGCCGTCTATCTGATCATGACCTATAACGGCCTGGTGGCGATGCGGCAGCGCGTCAACCAGGCCTTCGCCGACATCGACGTGCAGCTCAAGCAGCGCCACGACCTGATCCCCAATCTCGTCGAGACGGTGAAGGGCTACGCCACCCACGAGAAGACGACGCTGGATGCGGTCATCGCCGCGCGCAACGCCGCGCAGGGTGCGACGAGCGTCCATGACAAGGCGGCGGCCGAGCAGCAATTGTCGGGTGCGGTCGGGCGGTTGCTGGCGCTGGGCGAGGCCTATCCGGATCTCAAGGCGAGCGCGAACTTCCAGCAGCTCCAGGTCGATCTCGGCAATGTCGAGGACAAGCTCGCCGCGGCGCGGCGATTCTTCAACAACGCCGTCAGCGAATTCAACGCCGCAATCCAGGCCTTCCCGGCCGTGCTGTTCGCGCCGCAGATGGGGTTCAGCCAACGCGAATTCTTCGATGTCGGCGAAACCACGCGCGCCCAGATCGAGGTGGCGCCGAGCGTGAAGTTCTGAGGCGACGCCGCAGGCGGCGAACGGGGCGGCTGCGATGCTGGGCCAGGCCTTCGGGCTCTACAGCCACATGCGCAACAACCGGATCAGGTCGGGCTTCCTGATCGCGGGGCTGTTCCTCCTCGTCTATGTCACCGTCTGGGGCCTGCTGCTGGTGGGCTACGGCTATGGTGGCGTGCCGCGCGGAACGACGGCCTTTGCCGAGGCCGGGCGGACCTTCTGGCGCTGGCTTCCCTTCACGACGCTCGCGGCCGGCGCCTGGGTGTTCATCGGCTTTCGCATCAATGTCGGGCTGATCGGCGCCATGGCGGGAGCCAAGGGGCTGACACGCGAGGACAATCCCAAACTCTACCGGATGCTGGAGAATCTCTGCATCTCGCGCGGGCTGACCGTCCCCAGGCTCGCCATCGTCGAAAGCGAGGCGCTCAACGCCTTCGCGAGCGGCGTCAACGACGAGCAATTCACCGTCACGGTGACGAGCGGCCTGCTCGCCCAGCTGAACGACGCCGAGGTCGAGGCCGTGCTCGCGCATGAGCTGACCCATATCCGCAATGGCGACGTCCGGCTGATGATCATCGCGGTCGTCATCGCGGGGATCGTCTCGCTCGTCGGCGAGATCGTCTTCCGCGGCCTGTCGCGCACCCGCATCCGGATGTCGTCCGACGATTCCAAGAAGGGCAGCGGCGTCGCGATCCTGATCGGCTTCGCGGTGATCGCGCTGGCCTGGTTCCTCGCCGTGGTGATCCGCCTGTCCCTGTCGCGCTCGCGCGAATATCTGGCCGATGCGGGGGCCGTCGAGCTGACCAAGAACCCGGACGCGATGATCTCGGCCCTTCTCAAGATCGCCGGCCGCGCCGACATCGAGGGCGTGCCGTCCGGCGTGATGGACATGTGCTTCGAGAACGATCCCGACGATTTCGCCGACCTGTTCTCGACCCATCCCTCGGTGACGAAACGCGTCCAGGCGCTGATCCAGACCGCCGGCGGGCGCATGCCGGCGATGCCGCCGCAGCCGCCGCGCCTGGCGGAGCGCCAGGATCTCCCGACGATGGTCGCGGAAGCGGCCGCAGGGGTCGATCCGGCCGCCCGTGGCCCCTGGGCGCGGCCGCCCGGCGGCGGCAGCGCCAGCCCCTGATCCGTCGGCCTCAGCGGCCGTGCCGCGACCAGTCCAGAGCTTCTTCGAGCCGGTCGTCGCCCCAGAAGATTTCGCCATCCTCGGTCACGAAGGTCGGGGCTCCGAAGATGCCGATCGATTTGGCGTATTCGATCTCCGCTCGCAGCCGCCCCTTGACCTCCTCGCTGCGCGAGGCCGCATAGGCCACTCCGGGATCGGCCCCCGCGTCCTTCAGCGCCGCGTTCAGGACCGCTTCCTCGGCGATGTTGCGGCCTTCGCCGAACCCGGCCCGGAACAGCGCTTTCGAGAAGGCCGGCAGCCAGCCCGGTTCGCGGCCGGCCAGCGCCAGCCGGGCGGCGATCAGGGAATTCTGCGGGAAGGTCTCGGGCTTCACCAGCGGCAGGCCGATGCGTCCGGCACGACGTTCCACATCCCGCCACATGTAGCGGCCCTTGCTCGGATAGAGGGTGAAGGGCGACGTCGACCAGCCCTGGGCGGCGAAGATCGGCCCGAGCAGGAAGGGCCGCCAGCGTATGTTCACGCCGGCGGCTTCCGCCAGCGGATCGATCCTCAACGCGCTCAGAAAGGAATAGGGCGATGCGAACTCATACCAGAAGTCCAGAACAGGACGGTTCGGCATTCGGCCTCCGGAGCAGTCAGTTCGGTGTGGCGTCGCGCCTCGGCAAGGTGAGCCTCCGGCGGCGCGACTGCAAGACAAGGCGCGATGCCCAAGCGTCATCCACCCGAGTCATCAACACCCATCCATCAGGCGAGGACGCGCGACCGATCAAAAGGTTCCGATTGCGTCGCCCCCGACGCTGGGATAGTGCGCCATTGCGTTCGAAAAGCGGCTTTCGCGGCCGCCAAGCCGCAGCAGCAGGATGATGACCCATATGACCGAGAAAAGCGTGAAGAAGGTCGTGCTCGCCTATTCCGGAGGGCTCGACACCTCGATCATCCTGAAGTGGCTGCAGACGACCTATGGCTGCGAGGTCATCACCTTCACCGCCGATCTCGGTCAGGGCGAGGAGCTCGGCCCTGCCCGCGACAAGGCGCTGCTGCTCGGGATCAAGCCGGAGAACATCTTCATCGAGGATCTCCGCGAGGAGTTCGTCCGCGACTACGTCTTCCCGATGTTCCGCGCGAACGCGGCCTATGAGGGCGTCTATCTGCTCGGCACCTCGATCGCGCGCCCGCTGATCGGCAAGAAGCTCATCGAGATCGCCGAGCGGCTCGGTGCCGATGCGATCTCCCATGGCGCCACCGGCAAGGGCAACGATCAGGTCCGCTTCGAGCTGACGGCCTATGCGCTCAAGCCCGACGTCGTGGTGATCGCGCCCTGGCGCGAATGGGACCTGCGCTCGCGCGAGCAGCTCATCGCCTTCGCCGAGCAGCACCAGATCCCGATCGCCAAGGACAAGCGCGGCGAGGCGCCGTTCTCGGTCGACGCCAACCTGCTGCACGCCTCCTCCGAGGGCAAGGTGCTCGAGGACCCGGCGCAGGAGGTTCCCGACTACGTCTATTCGCGCACGATCTCGCCCGAGGACGCGCCCGACAGGCCGACCATCGTCAGCATCGACTTCGAAACCGGCGACGCCTGCGCGATCGACGGCGTGAAGATGTCGCCGGCAACGCTGCTGGCCAAGCTCAACGAACTCGGCCGCGACAACGGCATCGGCCGGCTCGATCTGGTCGAGAACCGCTTCGTCGGCATGAAGTCGCGCGGCATGTACGAGACGCCCGGCGGCACGATCCTGGCCGTCGCGCATCGCGCCATCGAGTCGATCACGCTCGACCGCGGCGCGGCCCATCTCAAGGACCAGATCATGCCGCAATATGCGGAGCTGATCTACAACGGCTTCTGGTTCTCGCCAGAGCGCGAGATGCTGCAGGCACTGATCGACAAGAGCCAGGAGTTCGTCACCGGCCAGGTCCGCCTCAAGCTCTACAAGGGCGGCGTCCACGTCATCGGCCGCTCCAGCCCCTATTCGCTCTACGACCAGGACCTCGTCACCTTCGAGGAAGGCGCCGTCGCCTATGATCACCGCGACGCGGCCGGCTTCATCAAGCTGAACGCGCTGCGCCTGCGCACGCTGGGCCAGCGCAAGAAGAAACTCGGCCTCTGAGCGAGCCTTCCGGGTTTCGACGCCGCGATCACGGACCGCCCTTCAGGCGGCCCGTTTCGTTTCCGCCCGGGCCTGCAGCACGGCCGGGAAATGCGTCTCCGCCCATTCGATCAAACCAAGGAGTGGTCCCGCGAAGCTGCGTCCGAGTGGCGTCAGCGAATAGGTCACGCTCGGTGGCACGGTCGGCTGCACGTCGCGATGGACGAGACCGTCCATCTCCAAGTTCCGCAGGGTCTGCGTCAGCATCCGCTTGGAGATGTCCGGGATATGACGGTGCAGCGCGCTGAAACGCCTGGGCCCGGCCGCCAGAGTGCACAGCAGCAGTGTCGACCAGCGATCGCCGATCTTGTCGAGAAGGCCGCGCACCGGGCATCCGTCTGGATCGGACTGGAGGGTCTGCCAGTGTTCAAATTTGGCGCCCAGCGCCTCGCAGGCATCCATCGGGTTCCTCCACGGTAACCTGGTGACGCGAAAGTGCCGTCTTTCGCCGGCCTCTCCCGGTCTCTATCTGAGACCGGGTTACCACAAGAGACCGGAGATTTCCATGTCCCATCCCCGTTATGCCGTCACCGGCGCTGGCGGCCAGCTCGGCCGCCTCGTCGTCGCGGCCCTCGCTGCGCGCGTCGGCCCGTCCGCCGTAGCCGCCATCGTCCGCGACCCCGCCAAGGCGGCCGGGCTGTTTCCCGAGGGCGTGGTGGTCCGAAAGGGCGACTACGATCAGGCTCAGGAGCTGGCCATCGCCTTCGCGGGCATCGAGCGGCTGCTGCTGATCTCGTCGAACGCCGTCGGCCAGCGCACGGTCCAGCACCGCAACGCCCTCGCGGCCGCCCGGCAGGCCGGCGTGTCGCGGATCGCCTACACCAGCGTCCTGCGCGCGGACACCTCCCCGCTGGGCCTCGCCGCGGAGCATCGCGAGACCGAAGCGGCGCTCGCCGAGTCCGGCCTGCCGCACAGCCTCCTGCGCAACGGCTGGTACACGGAGAACTATACGGCCTCGATCGCGGCGGTTCTCGCTCACGGTGCCTTGATCGGCAGCGCCGACGGCGGCCGGATGGCGAGCGCGGCGCGCATCGATTATGCGGAGGCCGCGGCGGTCGCTCTCGTCTCAGACGAAGGACCGCGCGTCGTGCATGAACTCGCCGGGGACAGTTCCTATTCGCTGGCCGAGTTCGCCGCCGAGTTGTCGCGCCAGACCGGCAAGACCATTCCCTATGTCGATATGCCGGAAGCGCATTATGCGGCTGCTCTCGTCAGCGCCGGCCTGCCGGAAGGTTTCGCGGCTTTGATCGCCGATTCCCATGTGGCCGCGGCCAAGGGCGCCCTCGATGACCGAACGCGGACGCTGTCGCGTCTGATCGGCCGCCCCACGACACCCTTCGCGACGACGATCGCGGACGCGCTGCGCGGCTGAAGCCGAACCAACCGGCCTCTCGGGCGTTGGAAGGCACCCGCTCCCGAGAGGTCACATCATGAGCCGCCTGTTTTCGACCACACTTCTCGCCGCTGCCCTGGTCGCCGCCACGGCGCAGGCCCAGACCGCAGGGCCGACCTCCGGCGCACCGGCCGAGAAGCCGGCCTCGCCCGCGGTCGCGCTCTGCAAGAACGCAGCGCTCAGCACGCTCTCGGCCCGCGAGCCCGAGATCAAGGACATCTATGTCGACGAGGATGGCGCGACCGTCGCCGTCTCGGAGACGAAGGTCGAGGATACGCCGGTCACGCGCATCATCATGGCCGAGGCCTATCTGCGGACCGACCGGTCCGACAAGCCGCGCCGGTTCCTCTGCCTGCTCGGTGAAAAGGACAAGGTGCTGCTGACCTTCTTCACCGCCCGCTGAGGGCGGCGGCCCTCCGAATCAGGCGGAGGGCTCGTCGACGACGCGCGTCGTCGGCCGGTCGCGTCCATCCGCGACCTCCTCGTGCCAGCGTCCCGTCTTGTCCTGGTAGACGATGCCGTCGGTCGTGCCGGCCAGCGTCTGGCGCGCGGCTGCGTCGCTCGCGGCCTTCATTGCGGCGTCGTGCGACGGATAGGTTTCAGACAGCACGTCCTGCACCTTGTAGGCCCAGCCGCCATCATGCTCGACGATTTCGTATCGGACTGTGACCATCGCAGCTCTCCTGATTGCCGGAGAGCAACCCGACGGAGGGTCACGGGTTCCCTCAGTCGCCCTGATCGGCGGCGCGCAGACCGTCCAGCACCGGCATCGAGGTGATGTGGTAGCCGGCATCGACATGGTGAACGTCGCCGGTGACGCCGCCCGAGAGATCCGAGAGATAGTACAGGGCCGAGCCGCCGATCTCGTCGAGTGAGACCGATTTGCGCAGCGGCGAGTTGGCCCGCTGCCAGGAATACATCGCGCGCGCATCCGAAATACCGGCGCCGGCCAGCGTCCGCACCGGTCCGGGCGAGAGCGCGTTGACGCGGATGCCGCGCGGGCCGTAGTCGCCGGCGAGATAGCGCACGCTGGCTTCCAGCGCCGCCTTCGCGACGCCCATCACATTGTAGTTCGGCATGATCCGGGTCGAGCCGCCATAGGTCAGCGTGATCATGCTGCCGCCCTTCGGCATGCGCTCCGCCGCCCGCTTCGCCACCTCGGTGAAGGAGAAGCAGGAGATCACCATGGTCCGCGAGAAGTTCTCGCGGCTGGTGTCGGCATAATGCCCCTTGAGTTCGTTCTTGTCGGAGAAGCCGATGGCATGAACGATGAAGTCGAGCGTGTTGCGTTCGGGATCGCCGCCCCAGGCTTCGTCGATCGCGGCGAAGGTCGCGTCCACCGTCGCGATGTCCTCGACATCGCAGGGCAGGACGAGCGTCGAGCCGACGCTTTCGGCGAGCGGCTTCACCCGCTTGCCGAGCGCCTCGCCCTGATAGGTGAAGGCCATCTCGGCGCCATGGGCCTTCAGGGTGCGCGCGATGCCCCAGGCGATCGAGTTCTGGTTGGCGACGCCCATGACGAGGCCGCGCTTGTTGTGCATCAGGGGGAGCATGAGGGAATCCCGGAGGTCAGCGTCGAGAATGTGAAGGCGGCCAGTAGAGACGACGAATTTCAGACAGCGACGTTCCCTGTCGCCGCGGCAGCGACACTACAGGTGCTTCTTCACCGCGGCGGCCGTGTCCTTCGACGAGGCCAGCGGCACGATCTCGAAGCGGGCGAGATCGCCCCACTCCAGCACCCATTCCTGCAGCTTGGTGACGTCGTCGCACTGCATCACCTGGAAGCAGCGCGCGAAATCGGCGGAGATCCAGCTGTCAATATAGGTCAGGCCGTCCGGCATCATCCGGCCCTTCTCCTGGAAGCGGGCATAGATGTCCTTCACCCGCGCTTGGTCGAAATGCTCGATCACCATGAAGAGCATGGTCGGTTCCCTCAGGCTTCGAGCTTCTTCATGACGATGGTGGCGTTGGTGCCGCCGAAGCCGAACGAGTTCGAGAGCACGCAGCCGAGGCCTGCATTGTCGATGCGCTTGCGCACGATCGGCATGTCGGCGAAGGCCGGGTCGAGCTCGTCGATATGGGCGCTCTCGCAGATGAAGTCGTTGTTGAGCATCAGCAGCGAGTAGATCGCCTCCTGCACGCCGGTGGCGCCGAGCGAGTGGCCGGTGAGCGACTTGGTCGCGGAAATCGGCGGAGCCTTGTCGCCGGCGCCGAAGACCTCGCGGATCGCCTCGATCTCCTTGGCGTCGCCGACCGGCGTCGAGGTGCCGTGCGGGTTGATGTAGTCGACCTTCGCGTTGACGCCCTGCAGCGCCATCCGCATGCAGCGCACGGCGCCCTCGCCCGACGGCGCGACCATGTCGTAGCCGTCCGAGGTCGCGCCATAGCCGACGATCTCGCCATAGATCTTCGCGCCGCGGGCCTTGGCATGCTCGAGTTCTTCCAGCACGACGACGCCCGCGCCGCCCGCGATGACGAAGCCGTCGCGGTTGACGTCATAGGCGCGCGAGGCGCGCGAGGCGGTGTCGTTATAGTCGGTCGACATCGCGCCCATGGCGTCGAACAGGACGGAGAGCGTCCAGTCCAGCTCCTCGCAGCCGCCGGCGAAGACGACGTCCTGCTTGCCCCACTGGATCAGCTCATAGGCGTTGCCGATGCAGTGGTTGGAGGTCGCGCAGGCCGAGGAGATCGAATAGTTGACGCCCTTGATCTTGAACCAGGTCGCCAGCGTGGCGGACGCAGTCGACGACATGCCCTTGGGCACGGCGAAGGGGCCGACCTTCTTCGACGAGCCGCTCTCGCGCGCCTTGTCATAGGCGTCGATCAGGGCGCGGGTCGAGGGACCGCCGGAGCCCATGACGATGCCCGTGCGCTCGTGGCTGATCTCTTTCTCCTCGAGACCGGCGTCGGCGATGGCCTGCTCCATCGCGACCTGGTTCCAGGCCGAGCCGCCGCCGTGGAAGCGCATGGCGCGACGGTCCAGCACGGTCGCGGGATCGAGAGTCGGCACGCCGGCGACGCGGCTGCGGAAGCCGTGCTCCGCGAAATCCGGCATGAAGGAGATGCCGGATTTCGCCTCGTGCAGCGAGGCCAGCACTTCCTGCGTATTGTTGCCGATGGACGAGACGATGCCCATCCCGGTGACCACCACGCGTCTCATGCTCTTTTCTCCGGCTTCATCGCGCCTGTACCGGACGGATTGGGGCCCGGCGCGCATTCGTCGATCCCGCGCACATGGACCGCGCGGCCAGCGCGCGCAAGGCGGCAGCGCGCTTTTCCCCCATGACCATCCCGCGAATTGATGTGCCGGCAGGGATGGCCGGCACGGTTGGGAAGGCTCAGGCCGTCTCCGGCTTGAACAGGCCGACACGCATGTCGCTGACCGTGTAGATGCGCTTTCCGTCGGCCTCCAGCCAGCCATCGGCGATGCCGAGGACGAGCTTGGACTTGAAGACGCGCTTGAAATCGACGCCGTAGACGACCTGCTTGACGCTCGGCAGCACCTGGTCGGCGAACTTGACCTCGCCGACGCCGAGCGCCCGCCCGCGGCCGGGCAGACCGAGCCACCCTAGGAAGAAGCCTGTGAGCTGCCAGAGCGCGTCGAGGCCGAGGCAACCCGGCATCACCGGATCGCCCTTGAAGTGGCAATCGAAGAACCAGAGATCCGGCTTGATGTCGAACTCGGCCCGGACGAGGCCCTTGCCGTGTTCGCCGCCCTCTTCCGCGATCTGGGTGATGCGATCGAACATCAGCATGGGCGGCAGCGGCAGTTGCGCATTGCCCGGCCCGAACAGCTCCCCACGGCCACAGGCGAGGATCTCCTCGTAGCTGAAAGACGATTGCCGCTGCATATCCCGTGTCGCTCCAATGCCGGCCGCCTCCGGGCGGCCCTCCGCCCGTGCCTAACACGCCGTTGCGCCCGAACGAAAGGGCGCAGCGGGCGGAAGGTCCGGGGTGTCCACTCCGGCGAGGGACGCTTGCGAGCCCGGCCACGAAAGCTTACATCCATTCTCAACAAGCAGGTGGACGGCCGTGCCGCCTTCGAGGGAGCTTCGCCGGCAGCGATGAGCGATCTGATTTCCCAGGATGCGGGCTATGGGTCGAGCGTTCGGAAGGGCTGCCCGTTCCATGACATCCGCCAGCGGCTGCGCCGGGTCGGCCTGCGGCCGACGCGGCAGCGCGTTTCGCTGGGCTGGGTCCTGTTCGCCCGGGGCGACCGGCACATCAGTGCCGAGATGCTCTACGAAGAGGCGATGAAGGAGAAGATCCCCGTCTCGCTGGCGACGATCTACAACACGCTCCACCAGTTCACCCAGGCCGGGCTGCTGCGGGAACTGGCGATCGACGGCGCCAAGACCTTCTTCGACACCGACAGCAGCGAACACCACCACTTCGTCGTGGATGGCGAGAACACCGTCATCGACATCCCGGCCGAGGCGGTCGACGTCGCCGCGCTGCCGGAGCCCCCCGCGGGCTACGAGATCGCGCGCGTCGACGTGGTCGTGCGCCTGCGGAAGATCGAGACGGCCCGGGGCTGAAACGGCCCGCCGATCAATCGACCTTCTCGTTCGGATAGACGCCCCAGAGGCGGTCCTGGCGCAGGAAGCCCTGCGTGTCGCCGATGCTGATCCGGCACCAGCTGCTCGCACAGGACATGACGTTGGCGATCACGCCCGGTTCGAGCCGCGCCACAACGGCCGCGTTCTCCTCGGCCTCGCGCCGCAGCGGGAAGGTTTCACCCTTGGCCTTCGACCAGGGGGCGACCAGAGCCGTCCGCCGGCCCGAGAGCAGGCTGTGCAGCACCCAGCCCTCCGAACCGTCGGCATCGCGCACCCGCCGCCAGGTCTCGAATTCCGCGACGATCTCGACCGGCAGTCCGGCCCGCTGATAGACCCAGCGGGTGCGGTGTTCCTTCGAGGGGCCCTCGCGCAGATTGACGCGATCGGTCTTGAGGCTGACATAGCGTGGCACCGGCAGGCCGGTCACCGAACCCGCCTGCATGTCCTGGGCGCCCGCCAGAGGGGCCGCCGTCATTGCCGCCAGCAAGACCAGCCCCGCCAGAACGCCCCGCCTCGCCGCCGCCATCCTTCAGATCTCCACTCAATCGACCGGCCCGAAGCCGGGACACCCCCGGCGAAGGGTCATGTTGTCATCCGCCGTCACGCCACTTAGAGAACGGGCGAAGCCGAGCGTTCCGCCGCCTCATTCCTGAAGCCCTGCGGTTAATGGGGGGTTGAGGCCAAAAGGCGGCGGCCGCGAACGGCAGCGGAGGAGGAGGCGTCCATGTCGAAGAAGAAGCCGCTCGTCGTCGTCACCCGCAAGCTGCCCGCCGTGGTGGAAACGCGGATGCGCGAACTTTTCGACGCCCGCCTGAACATCGACGACACGCCGATGAGTCAGGCCGCGCTGGTCGAGGCGGTGAAGACGGCCGACGTCCTCGTCCCGACCGTCACGGACCGCATCGATGCGAAGATCATCGCCCAGGCCGGTGACCAACTCCGGCTGATCGCCAATTTCGGCAACGGCGTCGACAACATCGACGTCGCCAGCGCCGTGCAGCGCGGCATCACCGTGACGAACACGCCGGGCGTGCTGACCGACGATACCGCCGACATGACGATCGCCCTCATCCTCGCCGTCGCCCGGCGCATCGCCGAGGGTGCGCGCGTGATCCCCGACGACGAATGGGCAGGGTGGTCGCCGACCTGGATGCTCGGTCGACGCATCACCGGCAAGCGGCTCGGCATCGTCGGCATGGGCCGGATCGGCCAGGCCGTCGCCCGGCGTGCGGCGGCCTTCGGGCTCTCGATCCATTACCACAACCGCCGCCGGCTCGATGCGCGCATCGAGGAAAAGCTCGACGCGACCTACTGGGATTCGCTCGACCAGATGCTGGCACGCATGGACATCGTCTCGGTCAACTGCCCGCACACGCCGGCGACCTACCATCTGCTCTCGGCGCGCCGGCTCAAGCTGCTGAAGCCGGACGCGATTCTGGTGAACACGGCCCGTGGCGAGATCGTCGACGAGACGGCCCTGTCTCGGATGCTGGAGGCGGGCGAACTGGCCGGGGCCGGGCTCGACGTCTATGAGAGCGAGCCGGCCGTCAATCCGCGGCTGCTCAAGCTCGCCCGCCAGCACCGTGTCGTGGTGCTTCCCCATATGGGCTCGGCCACGCATGAGGGCCGCGCCGACATGGGCGAGAAGGTCATCGTCAACATCAAGACCTTCATGGACGGGCACAAGCCGCCGGACCGCGTGCTGCCCAGCATGCTCTGAGGCGGCTCGCGCGGGCAGCGCGGCGGCTCAGGCGCGCAGCCCTGCCACCAGTTGCGGCCACTGCGCGAAATCGTCGATCACCGCCAGCGCCCCCGCCTCGGCGAGGCGCGCCGCGCTGCGCGCCTTGTCATGGGCGACGCCGGTGAAGCCGACCACCCGCATGCCGGCCGCCCGCGCGGCCCGCACACCCGGCACGGAATCCTCGATCACGAGGCAGCATTGCGGCTCTGCGCCCATGGCGGCCGCCGCATGCAGGAAGACGTCGGGATGCGGCTTGCCGCGTGCCACCTGCGAGGCCGAGAAGATGTGCGGATCGAACAACTCGATCAGCCCGGTGATGGCGAGGTTGCGCCGCAGCGGCACGAGGCTGGTGGACGAGGCGACGCAGCGGCGGCTTCCGATGGCCGTCACGGCCTCGCGCACGCCGGGCAGCGCACGCAGTTCACTCTCCAGCCGAAGCGCCACCGCATCCTCGATGCGCTGCTCGAAGTTGGCCGGCAGAGGCCGGCCATGGGCCGCCTCGATGATCTTGATACCATCGGACCAGGGGATGCCGACGATGCTGTCGACATAGTGGTCGAGCGTCCAGTTCGTCAGACCGAGCGCATGGCAGGCGGCGAGGCTGACCTCACCATAGAGCGTCTCGGTGTCGATCAGCGTGCCGTCGCAGTCATAGATGACGAGTTCAGGCATCGCAGCGACCAGGGGCGGGGCTCATTCGGCCCTGGCGGTGTCGAACTGTCCGGTCTTGCGGAAGCGCCAGAGATAGGACGGGACGATCGCCTCGACCGATACGGGAGCGATGCCCAGCCCTTCGATGCTGCGCCCCTCCGCCACCGCCGTTGCCGACACGATGTTGTCGCTCTCCAGCAGCGTGACCTGGTCGCGCGTCAGCTTGATCGCATCCGGCAGAAGGCCGAGCATCAGCGTGTCCAGGGTCTCGAAGACGCCCGCCTGAATCCGTGCCAGCGGGAAGGGCAGCGGCAGCAGCACGCGCTTGCGGCCCGTGACCTCGCAGATATAGGTCAGGAGTTCGCGGAAGCTCTTCACCTCCGGCCCCCCGAGTTCGTAGACGCGGCCGCCGGTCACGACGCCATCCACGCCCCGGGCAACAGCCTCGGCGACATCGCCGACGAAGACGGGCTGGAACCGGGTTTCGCCACCGCCGACCAGCGGAAGAACCGGCAGCATCCGCGCCAGCGCGGCGAAGCGGTTGAAGAAGCCGTCCTCAGGGCCGAACACGATCGAGGGTCGCAGGATCACGGCGTCGGGCACCGCCGCCAGCACCGCGGCCTCGCCTTCGGCCTTGCTGCGCGCATAGAGCGACTTCGAAGCGACGTCGGCACCGATCGCCGAGACATGGACGAGCCGGGAGACGCCGGCCGCTGCGCAGGCCTGCGCGATCGCCCGGGCGCCATTCGCCTGGACTGCGGCGAAGTTCTGGCGGCCGCCTTCCTGAAGGATGCCGACGAGATTGACGACGGCGGACGCCCCCTTCACCGCCGCAGCGACGGAGTCGGGATAGCGCAGATTGGCCTGGACCGCGTGAATCTGGCCGACCATGCCGAGCGGCTGCAGGAACCCGGCGAGATCCGGCCGGCGCACCGCCACACGGACCCGGTAGCCGCGCTTGACGAGGGCGCGGACCACATGACGTCCGACGAAGCCGGAGCCGCCGAAGACCGTCACGAGTTGCTGGCTCGGAAGGGAGAAATCTGTCGCCATCGTCGGCAGGCCTCATGCGCGCGGGTTCGGGATGGCTCCTAAAGCATTTCACCCCGGTCTGGAAAGGTGCTTGCGCGGCAGAGGGGGCCGTCGCGACACGGCGCCGCCCGACTGCCGCGGAAGAGGGCAGCGGAGCCCGCAATTGAGGCAGCCGCAGCCGCGAAAACAGCTCGTTAAGATCGATGTTCTTGCGATGTCTCGCCTCTACTTAACCCGTCCTTCAATTTCTGGCCTTAGACTGCGCAACATCTTCCCTAACGTCAGGTCGAGGTTCGTCGTGAATTCCATCCGCAACAAGATTCTCGGCCTGATCGGCATCGTCGCGGCAGGGGCCGCGATCGCACTGGCCTTCGCACTCGTCGCCCTCTCGGGCATCGAGGGCATGGGGCAGCGGGTCTCGCGCCAGAACGACGTCGCGCTCGCGACCGAGCGGCTCAATGTCGCGGTCAACCAGCTCAGCGAGGATTCGCGGCTGGCCTACATGGCGCGCAACCCCAACGAGGCGAAGAACGCCGCGGCCGCGATCGAGAAGGGACTGGTCCAGCTCAACGAGCGGCTGAGGCTCTTCACCGCGATCATCCCCGCCGACGAGAAGGACCGTGCCGCCAAGATCGGGCAACTCGTCGGCGAGTTCGCCGGCATCCGCGTCGAGACCGCCAAGCTCGCCCAGGAGGTCTCCGGCCGCGCGGCCGACGCCTGGGGGAACAGCGAGGCCAGCCGCCGCAACCGGGCCGCCCTGATCGACGAACTCGCCGATTTCAGCCGGGTGAACGAGCAGGCCGGTGATGCCATCGAGGCGGAATCCGCCGCCTATGGCGCCAGGATGCGCCTGCTGATTCCGCTGACCCTCCTGGTGCTGCTCGGCATCTCGGTCGCGGCGGCGGTCGCCTTCTCGCGCCGTGCCATCGTCAAGCCGCTGCTCGATCTCGGAGCGGTGATGGATCGGCTGATCGCGGGCGACACAGCCATCGACGTGCCCCATGCGAAGCGGCGTGACGAGATCGGCGCCATGGCTCGCTCCGTTTCGGTGCTGCGCGAGACCAGCGAGAAGGTGGCGGTGCTGCAGCGGCAGGAGCAGGCTGCGGCGGCGGCGCGGCTGGCCCGCGCGCAGTCGATGGAGGCGGTGGTCTCCGACGTCGGCGAGGTCGTCGCTGCGGCGGCGGCGGGCGATTTCTCGGCGCGTCTGCAGATCGACCAGGCCGACGAGCAGATGCAGAAGCTCGTCGCCGGCATCAACGAGATCAATGCGGTGGTCGATTCCGCCACCAGCGAGTTCGCCCGCACGCTCTCGGCGGTCGCCGCGGGTGACCTGACGGTGCGGGTCGATGCCGCCTATCGCGGCAAGTTCGCCGAGCTGAAGGGCGCCATCAACGAAACGGTCGACCGGCTCTCCGCCACGGTGAAGACGATCCAGCTGACCTCGTCGGAGGTCGGTCTCGCCGCCCGCGAGATCAACATGGGCGCCGACGACCTGTCGAAGCGCACCGAGGAGCAGGCCTCCTCGCTCGAGGAGACCGCCGCCACGACCGAGGAGCTCGCCGCTTCCGTCAAGGCCTCGGCCCAGGCCTCGCGCAATGCCGCCGCGATCGCGACCGAGGCGATGGAGGCGGCGCAGGCCGGTGGCGCCATCGCCGGACAGGCGGTCGACGCCATGGCCCGGATCGAGGATGCCTCGACCAAGATCTCCGACATCATCCGCGTCATCGACGACATCGCCTTCCAGACCAACCTGCTCGCCCTCAACGCGGCGGTGGAAGCCGCCCGTGCGGGTGACGCCGGCAAGGGCTTCGCGGTCGTCGCCTCGGAAGTCAGGACTCTCGCCCAGCGCTCGAGCGAGGCGGCGAAGGACATCTCCGCCCTTATCTCGTCGTCCAACAGCGAGGTCGGCGAGGGCGTGAAGCTGGTGCGCCAGGCGGGCGAGCAGCTCAGCCAGATCCTCACCGCCTCGAAGAAGGTCGCCGCCACCATCGCCGACATCTCGGCGGCCTCGGGCGAACAGGCCAACGGCATCGACGAGATGAGCCAGGCCGTCGCCCATCTCGACGAGATGACCCAGCAGAACGCGGCGCTGGCCGAGCAGAGCGCGGCCTCCGCCGGCTCGCTCTCCACCCGCATCGGACAGCTCAACGACCTCGTCGCCGCCTTCCGGACCGGCCCCGAGGGGATCGGCCATGGCCGTGCCCATCGCGACGCCTCGCAGGCCCTGCAGCGCCACGCCGCCTGACTGGCCCGTCACAGGAAATTGGCACGATCGCCAACAAATCGTCGCGGGGCCGTTGACAGCCCCGCGGCGCCTCCGTAAACGAACCGCCGTTGCCCAGGTGGCGGAATTGGTAGACGCACCAGCTTCAGGTGCTGGCGCTCGCAAGGGCGTGGAGGTTCGAGTCCTCTCCTGGGCACCACTCTTTTTCCTCAGCAGGAAAAGAGCTTCGGTTTTGTAAGGGCTTATCGGTTATCCGCTTTCATACAGCGGTTTCACACTTGGCCCTTGCGATGCCGCGTCCCTTCACTACCAAGTCGGGATGCTACGACCTCAACGTTGGGGTTTCGAACGACCTCCGGGAGGTCGTGCGCGGCCGTCGCGTGACCCTGCCGATCGCCGGCGAATCGGTCACCGTGACCGTCTCGGTCACGGTCATCTCACGCTGAGCGATACGTCTGTCATGCTGATGAAGCCATTGCTTCGCCGAGACGGTCGAGAGCCCAGTCGAGTTCGGAGTCGCTGATTGTCAGCGGCGGCGAAAAGCCAAAGCTCGATTGATCCTTGGCTGTCGCCGACAAGCCATGTTCGCGCAGAAGATCGACCACCGCGGCGATCGGCAATCTGGCTTCATTGACGCGCTCAGGATCGAGCCCGATCGCCAGCAGCAGGCCCTTGCCGCGGACATGGTCGATCAGCGGGGTGAACTGGCGCATCCGGGCAATCCGGGCACGGATCTCCTCTTCGAGGCGCGCCGCGCGGGCGATCAGCCCGTCGCGCTCGATGATCCCGATGGTGGTCAGCGCCGCCCGCGTCGTCACCGGATTCTTCTCATGGGTGTAGTGGCCCAGCGACAGCTCGGGCGCCAGGTTCAGTCTGGCGTCGGCGATCACGGCGGCGATCGGTAGGATGCCGCCACCGAGCGCCTTGCCCAGCACCACCGCGTCGGGCGTTGCGCCGACATGCTCGAACGCGAAGAAGCGCCCGGTTTTACCGAGACCAGAGGGAATTTCGTCGAAGATCAGCAGGACGCCGTGCTCGTCGCAGAGCTGTCTGACCTGGGGCCAGAGCCAGGGGGGTGGCACGTGGCAGTTGGAGCGGATCGGCTCGGCAATCAGCGCCCCGATGCGCGATGATGCCTCTAGCGCCCGCCGGATATCCTCCACCATGCGCCCTGCGCCGTCGTCTCGATGCCAATAGGGCGTGACATGGTGGCGACCAGGCAGGAACGGGCCCAGCCTGGGGTCGGGTGCGGCACGCGACAGGCCGAACGCACCAAAGCCATGCCCGTGATACGAGCCCTCGACCGATATGGTCTCGTGCTTGCCCCTCGCGACGCGGGCGAGTTTCAGCGCGATTTCGATCGCATCCGAGCCGCCGGTGGCGAACAGCACCCTGGCCGACGGCCCCGGCCATTTCGACAGGAGCTTTTCGGCCAGCGCCACGGCCGGTTCGTTGGTGAAACGCCGTGGCGAGAACGGCAGCGTGTCGAGCTGGTGCTTCAGCGCGGCGACCAGCTCGGGATGGCCGTAGCCGATATGGTGGGCTGTGTTGCCATGCAGGTCGAGCAGGCGGCGGCCGTCTTCGTCCTCCAGCCAGACGCCATCGACGCCGTGCAGCGCGAAGACGCAGGGGCTCGAGCCATGCTGGTGGAAGAAGGCGGCTGCATCGCGCGCGACCAATTCCCGGCTCATCGCGCGTCGCCTCCCGCCACGAGCCGCCAACCCGTACCCGGAGTGTTGCCAACGGGTTTGGGAACGGGCCGTCTGCCGCGACGATCATGACGGCGCTCGACCAGCCAGACCAGCGACATCGCGGCGACGGCGAGCGCCAGAAGCGCGACGCTCTTGGCTCCCGCTTGCCCGAAATCGCCCGAGACGGCGTGGTTGAAGATCGCCACCGAAGCCAGCTTGTGATGGCCCGAAATCAGGAAGATCATCGAGGAGAAGGCGGTCAGCGCATCGATGAAGACATAGAGCGTGCCGAGCAGCAGCGCCGGCCGCAGCATCGGGAGGATGACGCGACAGAAGCGCGAGACCAGTCCCGCGCCGAGGCTCTCCGCCGCCTCGTCGACGGCGGGATCGAGCCGCTGCAGGGCTGCGCGGGCCGCCAGGAAGCCGACGAACAGGTTCGAGAACAGCACATTGATGACGAGAATCGCCGAGGTGCCCGTCAAGGACAGGCTCTTGAAGCCCAGTGGCGCGTTAAAGGCGATGATGTAACCGACGCCAAAAATGATGCCGGGCAGGATCGCCGGGATCAGAGCCAGGCTGGCGATCACATTTCGGCCGGGCGGGCGCAGCCTTTCCACGACATAGGCAATGACGATGCCGAGCAGGCCGCCGAGCGGCGCCGCCATCGCCGCGATCCTGAAACTGTCCCAGACCAGCCCGAGCCCGCGCTCGGAGCTGCCATAGCCCGAGCCCGACAGCCCGGCATCGACGCCCGCGCCAGAGAAATGTCCGAGCGTCAGGCGCCAGTCGATGCCCCATATGCGGGTGACCGCGCCGAGCGCCATCGTCACATAGATCGTCGCGATCAGCAGGCCGACGGCGCCGGCCGCGATGGTCAGCGAGAACCGCCAGGCGGCGGGCATCGCCAGTTCGGAACGGCCCCCGGCATCGCTGACGGCGTAGCTCTTGCGCCGGCCGACCCATTCGAGCCCGGTATAGAGGAGGAGCGGCGGCACCAGCAGCCAGACGCAGAGCGCGGCCGCCAGAGGCGTGTTCCGATAGGCCAGGATCTGGTCGTAGACGATTCCGGCCAGCACCGGCATGTCGCCGCCGAGCAGGGCCGGATTGCCGAAGTCGGTCAGGCTCAGGATGAAGACGAGCACGGTCGCCCGCTTGATCGCCGGCCAGGCCGAGGGCAGCGTCACCTGCGTGAAAATGCGGCGATGACCCGCGCCGAGATTGGCGGCCGCCTCGTCGAGCCGGCCATTGGGCTTGCGCAGGACATTGTCGAACACGATCAGCGCGGCCGGCAGACACGACACGGTCTGCGCCAGCACGACGCCGAAGAGCCCGTAGAGATTGGTCTCGTCCGCGTCGATCACGCCCAGCGTCTGGTCGAGCAGGGAGAAGGTCACGAGCCCGCGCCGGCCGAACAGCATCAGCGTCGCGGTCGCCACCAGGACCGGCGGCGCGACCAGCGGGAGCAGCAGGAGCGAACGCGTCGCGTTCGGCCAGGGAATGGTGCCGGCGTTGATGCCATAGGCCAGCATCATCGCCAGGGAGACGGTCGCCAGCACCGTCAGGCTGGCCAGCATCAGGCTGTTCAGCGCCGCCTGCCGGAGATAGCGCTCCTTCATCACCGCCAGGTAGTGATCGATCCCGAAGCGGCTCTCGCTTCCGCTGCGCAGCCGGTCGAACCCGACGGGGCCGATCGCGTCGCGCACCTTGAAGGCGAGCGCGACGCGCTTGTGCAGCATGATGTGCGCCGTCGGATAGGCTGAGGCGATGGCCGCGCGGGAGTCGTCGCTCACGGCCTTCAGAACCGCCTCCATGTCGCGCGCCTGTTGCGAATAGGGCGCTTGCCGGTCCCAGGCGACGGGCTCGCCGACGAGGGCGAAGGCAGCGGCAGTGGCCTCGACATGCTCCTTTTCGGTCGCGGCGGCGACCCAGCGGCGAACCGAGGCTTGGCGCTCCTCCTCGGGAAGCAACGCCAGCGCCTCCGTCGTCACCGCCTGGAGGCGCGGCAGCGGCATCGGCCCCCTGACGACGAGGCTCTCGACCAGGACGGAACCGATCGGATAGGCGATGAAGATGCCGAGCAGCGCCGCCACGACGATGCTGACGACAAGGCCGGGCAGGCTCAGCGGCTGCGCCCTCACGCGGCGGCTCTCGCCACGGCCGGCCTACAGATTTCCCCCGCCCCCGTGAGCGGAACGGCATGGCGGGAATCGGGCAGGATCGCGACGGTGCGGCCGACAGACAGCCTCGCCTCCGGCGCGAGGGAGGGCAGATCGACGATGATCGTCTCGCCCGAGGCCACATGCAGATGGTGGCGCACGATGGCGCCCATGAAGGTCGAAGCGACGATCGTCCCCCCGATCCCGCGCGTCCCCCCAGCCTCGATCGCCAGATGCTCGGGCCGGTAGAGCACGGTGACGACCCTGCCGATCTCGGGCGGCCCCGACCAGTCGACCGGCCAGATTGCTCCGCCGCTGTCAACGCCGCCGGCCACGACACGGCCTTCGATCAGGTTCGACGACCCGACGAATTGTGCCACGAAGCGCGAAGCCGGGCGGTGATAGATTTCCGACGGCGTGCCGATCTGCTCGATTCTGCCGGCGCGCATCACCGCAACGCGGTCCGACAGCGCCATCGCCTCGTCCTGGTCATGCGTGACGTAGAGTGTGGTCAGGCCGAGCCGCCGTACGAGGTCGCGCAGTTCCTGCCTGAGCTTGCCGCGGATGCGGGCATCGAGCGCCGACATCGGCTCGTCCAGCAAGAGGGCCTCCGGCTCACTGGCGAGGGCCCGCGCCAGCGCGACGCGCTGCTGCTGCCCGCCCGACAGTTCACCCGGATAACGCTGGAGCAGTTGGCCGAGCTCGACCATCGCCGCCAGCTCGGCGACGCGCGCCAGGGTTTCGCCGCGCGACCTGCCGTTCAGCGACAGCGCGAAGCCGATATTCTCCGCCACGGTCTTGGTCGGGAACAGCGCATAGGACTGGAAGACGAAGCCGAGCCTCCGCTTGGCCGGGCCGAGATCCGTGATGTCCTGCCCGGCGCGCAGCACCTGACCGCCATCAGGCCTGGCGAAGCCGGCGATGATCCGCAGCAGCGTGGTCTTGCCGCAGCCGGAATCGCCGAGCAGCGTGACGAACTCGCCGCGCCGCAGGGACAGTGACACGCCATCGACCGCGACGGCGTCGCCGTAGCTCTTGCTGACGGACTCGACGGCCAGATGGGGCATCCCGCCTTCCGCGAGCGCCCCCCTCGACACCGTGCCGGTCGCGTCCGTCACTGCTTCAGGATCCGGCTGGCGAAGATTTTCCGGAATTCGGGCACATCGACGGGGCGGCGCATTTTCCAGAGCGTGATCTGGCTGAGATCGACCAGGCCATGGCCGGGCACCGCCGTCGCACCGACGACCTTGCCGAGCACCTGGGCCGCGTCGTCGCTCGCCATGAAGTCGAGGAAGATCTTGCCTTCCTTCGGGTTCGGTCCGCCCGCGACGAGCCCGCCGCCCTCGGTGATGTTGGGCGTGATCCGCCCGAACACGATGTCGACAGGCCGGCCTGCGGATTTGAGCTTGTAGCAGGTCGTGTCAAAGGACAGGCCGATGGCGATCTCGCCGACCGAGGCCAGTTCCGCTCCGCCCGACCCACCATCGGCGTACTGATAGACGTTCTCGTTGAGGTTCTCGACGAAGGGCCAGCCGAAGGCGTCGACGAAGGTGGTCAGGATGGCGCCGCCGGTGCCCGATTTCAGCGGCGACGGGAGCGAGATCTCCCTGGCGTAGACCGGCTTGATCAGGTCCTCCCAGGTGGTGGGCATCGGCAGCTTCTTCTGCGCCAGCCGGTCCTTGTTCACGACCATGCACATCGTGGTGGCGAAATGCTTGGTGTAGAAGCCGTCGGGCTCGCGGAAGTCCGCGGCGATCCTGGAGCCCTTCGGCTCATAGGGCTCGAACACGCCAGCCTGCTTCAACTGCTCCAAAGCGTCGTTGTTGACGAGATAGACCACGTCGGCCTGCGGGTTACCTTTCTCCGCGATGGCGCGCTCGGTGATGGGTCCGGTCGAGCCGGACACGAATTTGACGTCGATTCCCGGATGCTTGGCCCTGAACGCCGCGACGAGGGCGGAGTTGACGCTGTCCGAGGCGTTGTAGATGACGACCTCTGCCGCCTCGACCAGGCTTCCAGACAGCGTCATCGCAAGGGCGGCGGCAAGACCGATGAAACCGGGTGTCGAGTTGGCCATGACGTGCTCCAGACGCGTGCGGACGGCGGCTTGGGCCGACGGTCATATAAGTTATGCTTAAGTCTGTGACGGTCATGTGAAGTCAGGCTTATTCAAACAACAGGACATGCCGTGAATTTCGCCCAGCTTCGCGCCTTCCATGCCATCGCCACCCATGGCGGTTTTTCGGCAGCCGCCCAGGCGCTCGGCGTCAGCCAGCCCGCCATCACGCAGCATGTGAAGGCGCTGGAGCAGGCGTTCGGCGCGCGCCTCTTCCGTCGCACCGGCACGGGCGTCGAACTGACCCGCGATGGTCAGGACCTGCTGCCCAAGGTCCGGGAGGCCGTTCTGACGCTGGACGATCTGGGGGCGCGGATGGACAACGGCCGGGCACTTCGCTCGGGCCATCTGGCGCTGGGTCTCTGTGCGCCCTTCATCGCCATGCCAATCCTGCAGCGCTTCTCGGCGCTTCATCCGGGCCTGCGCCTCGACGTCCGCTTCGGCAATTCCAGCAGCCTGCTCGGCCTCCTCGCCGAACACCGCGTCGATGTGGTGATCGTGACACTGACGGCGCCGCCGAAAGGGTTCGTCTGCGAGAGACTGGTCGAGCAGAGGGTGGAAATCCTGGTACCGGCCGGCCACCCCTGGTGGGGGCGCCCGAGCCTGCAAGCGAGCGAGCTGAGCGGCGAGCGCTTCATCTTCAGGGAGGAAGGGTCGATGACCCGCTATCTCTTCGAGCGCGGTATGGCCGCGCGCGGCCTTGAAATCACGCCGACGCTCGTGCTCGGCAGCCGCGAGGCTGTGAAGGAGGCGGTCGCCGCGGGGCTCGGCCTCGGGATCGTGCTCAGCCGCGAACGGGGCAGCGATCCGCGGCTTCGCGGCGTGACGGTCGACGATGCCGCGATGACGGCGGGCGAGTATCTCGTCACACTGCCGGATTTGTGCGCGAGGGGCGCTGTGGCGGCGTTCACCGATGTGGCGCGGCAGGCCTTCGCCTGATCGACGTCGCTCAGGGGCATCCGGAGCACACCGTCCGCCTTGCGGTCGCACCGATCGCTCGTGCCGGCTTGCGATGCGACTGGACGCCCGGTCGGCACCGCCGGTTCCACGGCACCGTCACACAAGCGTTGCCGCGCTGCTGTTCACGAGAGCCGCTGGCGATCTTGGGAAACGAGGCGGCTATGAAAATCCTGCGAAACCTCACCGCTGTCTGTCTGATGCTGGGGGCGGCACCGGTCGGTGCCCAGACGACCACGCTCGATTTCCCCACCTACCAATTGCAGGAGAGCTTCGGGCCCTGGTGGCAGGCGCTCACGGCGGAGTTCGAGAAGCAGAACCCTGGCGTGAAGATCAATCTGACCGATGCGCCCTCCAACGATCACCACCGGTTGCTGACCACGCGTTTCGCCGCCGGTAACCCGCCCGACATCGTCCACATGACCGCCCGTTTCGTCTGGGGCTACGGTGCCGAAGGCGTGCTGGAGCCCCTCGACCGCTGGATGGACAAGACCGACATCCGCAAGTCCTGGGTTCCGAACCAGGCGGCGATGACGGTGGACGGCAAGACGCTGGGCCTCGTGATGCTGAACTATGGCTTCGGCCTCTTCTACAACGAGCCGATGCTCAAGGCCGCCGGCGTCTCCGTCCCGACGACGGAGGCCGAGCTGATCGCGGCGGCCAAGAGCCTGACCAAGGTCAAGGACGGCCGAACCGAACAGTATGGTTTCGCGATGAACACCTCCACCTCGTCGTGGGGGTACATGTATTTCATGCATTTTCACGCCGGGCGCGACCGCGAACTGATCAAGGACGGCAAGCTCGACAGCCAGGACGAGATCGCACGGACGCTCGAGACCATCGATGGGCTGATCAAAACCGGCGTCTCGCCGAAAGGTCTCGACAACACCCCGATGCGCCGCCTGTTCTGGGGCGGTCAGGCCGCCATGTACATCGACGGAAGCTGGGCTCCGGGCTACGCCGACACCCTGGCGACGGCAGCTGTCAAAGACGGCTGGCGGGTCGCCAGGCTGCCCTTCGCCAACATGGCGGGCGGCCCCTCCAACGCGCTCGCCATGCCGAAAGACATCGCCCCCGAACGCAAGGAACTGGTCTGGAAATTCATCCAGCTCGCCGCGAGCCCGGAATGGCAGCAGAAATATGCGGAGATCACCGGCAACCCGCCCGGCCGCGTCGGCATGGTCTCGGACGCCGCCAAGGCGAAGTGGCCGACATTGGCCATGTTCGACGCGGCCGCCTCCGCGCCGTCGCGCTCCCATCTTCCGATCGGCTATGAGAGCGATTTCACCAGGATCTCGGACATCATCGCCAACGAGATGTCGGCGATGGTGACCGGCAAATTCGGTTCGGCCGAGGCGGCGAAGCGGATCGTCGACGGGATCAATCGTGACATCATCCGCAAGTAGCGTGGCCGACGACGACGGCAGGGTGACGGCTCGACGCGGCCCCCTGCTCGATCTCGAGCGGCAGGCGCTCGTCTTCTACCTCTGCCTGCTTCTGCCGGCGGTGATGGTGACGACCGCCTTCGTCGCCTGGCCGATCGTCAAGCTGTTCCAGATTTCGCTGCACGAATTGCGGTTGAGCGAGTTGATGCGGCCGATCGTCAAGCCGATGACGCTCGCCAATTACGACCGCGCGCTGCTCCATCCGGACATGCCGCGCGTCGCCTTCACCACCGCGGTCTTCACGGTGGCGAGCACGGCGATGGCCTTCCTGTTGGGGATGGCGACCGCGCTCGCCCTCGGCTCGCTTCGGCGCAGCCGCACTGCGATGCAGACGGCGCTGATCAGCCCCTGGGCCGTCGCGCCGGTCATCGCCAGTGTCGTCTGGATGCTGCTGCTCGACGAGCGCTTCGGCCTGATCAATGCCGCGGTGCTCGGAACGGGTCTGGCGTCTTCGCCGGTCCCTTTCCTCAGCGCGCCGGACTGGGCCCTCTTGTCCGTCACACTGGTGGCGATCTGGAAGGAATACCCCTTCTTCACGGTGATGCTGGCGGCCGCCCTGCAATCCGTACCGCGGGAACTCTACGAGGCGGCACGGCTGGACGGCGCCGGTCCCGTGGCCCTGTTTCGCCATGTCACCTGGCCGCTGGTCCGCCCCGTCGCAGTGGTGGCGATCTTTCTCGCGACGATGTCGGCCTTTCGCAATGTCGAGACCATCATGGTGATGACGGGGGGAGGCCCCGCCCGTTCGACGGAGACCCTCGCCCTGCGGGTCTACACCGAGACGTTCCGGTTCCTCTCGCCCGGAACCGGGGCGGCGCTTGGCGTGGTGACGCTTTTCGTCGGACTGCTGCTCGCGGCCGTGTTCTGGCCCGGCATAATGCGGACAGCGCGATGACGCGACCGGGGGAAGCGGACGGCACGCATGGCGCGCAGCGCAACGGCTGGACCATCGCGGGCTGGATCACCCTCGCCGTGATGGCGGTCATCGCCCTGCTGCCGATCTACTGGATGGCGCTCTCGTCGGTGCGCTCCGACGAGGCTCTGAGCCGCTGGCCGCCGGCCCTATCGCCCTTCGCGGAAGAGGTGACGCTCGGCGCCTGGGCGCTGGTGCTCCGCAATGAACAAACATGGGCCTGGCTCGTCAATTCGAGCCTGATCGCGGTCGGGTCTGTGGCAACGACGCTGCTGATCGCGACACCGGCCGCCTATGCGCTGTCACGCGGTACGGGAGCGTTGATCGGCACCGGCGCCGCGCTGCTCTTCGTCTCGAAGCTGCTACCGGCGACGGTCCTGATCACGCCGCTCTACGTCATGATGCGCGGCTTGGGCCTCCTGGGCTCGCCGGTATCGGTGCTGCTGGGCAACCTGTCATTCGCCGTGCCGCTCGCAACCTTCGTGCTGAAGGGCTACATCGACACCGTCCCCCGATCGATCGACGAGGCCGCCGCGATCGACGGCGCCTCGCGCCTGCGGACACTGGCAACCATCATCACGCCCAATCTCGCGCCCGCTCTCTCGGCCGTCGCGATCTATGTGTTCGTCGTCTCCTGGAACGACTTCATCTTTGCGCGCACCTTTCTCGCGGGCGGCAAGGCGACGACGATCACCGTCGGGGCCACGCAGTTCATGGGCGAGTACCAGACGCGCTGGAACCAGCTGATGGCGGTGAGCTGCCTGGCGACCCTGCCGTGCCTGACCTTCTTCCTCCTGCTCCAGCGGCATCTGGTCCGCGGGTTGCGGCAGGGCCTCTAGAGAAAAGCGAGCTCGACCATGGCAAGAACCGATGACTTTGCAGTTCTGGCCGATCTCCACTTCATGCCGGAGGGGCGTCTGCTTTATGGCATCGACCCGAGGGGCAGGCTCGACGCCGCTCTGGCGCTGCTGGCACGCGACCATGCCGGCATCGGGTGTCTCGTGCTCCTGGGCGATCTCGCCCATCGGGGCGAAGCGGAATCCTATCGGGCGCTCGCCCAGGCGCTCGCCGGGGCCGGCATGCCGATCGTTCCGATGATGGGCAATCACGATCGTCGCAGGGCCTTCCTCGACGAATATCCGAACGATAGACCGCGGCAGGACGGCTTCGTTCAGTCCGCGGTCGAACTCGAGCGCTGCACGCTGATCGCTCTCGATACGCTGGACGAGGAACGCGGCGACGCCGGCGGGCGGCTTTGCCCGGAGAGGCGGCAGTTTCTGCGCGATGCCCTGCGCGATGCGAGGCCCGACAAGCCGGTCTACTGCTTCCTGCATCATCCGCCCTTCGCGACCGGCTCACCCGCCTATGACGCGATCGCGCTCGACGAGCCGGAGGCGCTTCTGCGCATCTTCGATGCGGCCGGGCGGCGGCCCGATCACATCCTGTGCGGCCATGTGCACCAGACCATCAACGGGGCGTGGCATGGAATTCCGGTCTCCACCCAGCGCTCGCTCGTTCACCAGCTCGGTCAGGAGGGGCAAGCCGACGCGATCGAGGGAACGCTCGAGCAACCCACCATCGCGATCGGCACCGTGACGCCGGACGGGTTGCGATTGCGCCATCGCAACCTGCTCTATGAAGGCCCCGTCTTCCTGCCGAAGGGCACCAGCGAGATTGTCCTGCGTCCCTGAAGGCCGCCGGCTGTCCGACGTCTCGGTCTGGCCGGGGCGCGTGATCAGAAGTCCTCGAACAGGGCTCCCAGCAGCGCATCCACGAAGGCGGCCTTGCAGCGCTCGGGATCGTAGGCCGCTGTCAGGGCCGCCCCTTGGGTCATGATGTCGGGGAAGGGGGCGGCCAGACGGCCCTGCTCGATCAGGTCGCCCAGCACGCGCGGCGGGCCGATGACGCAGCCCTGTGCCGCCACGGCCGCCTGGGCGGCAAGGTAGAAATGCGGTGCCGTCCGGATGTGCGCGGGGCGGGCGATGCCGGCGGCCTCCAGCCAGTGCTCCAGTTCGCCGCCGCGCGTCTGAGCGACGAAGACGGTCTCCGCGGCGAGACCGCAGGGCCCCGTCCGCCGCAGGGCCTCGGCCCGGTCGGGCGGGGCCAGCAGGGTCAGCCACTCCACGCCGATCGGTCGCTCCTGCCAGCCGGCCGGCCGCCAGGCGTTGCGCAGGATGGCGATGTCGAAGGATGCGTGCTCCCAGTCATCCGTGGTGTGGAGCGCCGAGACACGGATGGCGGGCCCTCCCGTCGCCAGCTGCGCCTCCATCAGCCGCGGCATGATCCAGTGCACGGAGAGCGTCGCATTGGCGGCCAGCGTCAGCACGCGGTTCGTGCCCTGCTGCGAGGCCGCCTCCCAGCCCTGGCGGATCTGCTGAAGGCCTGCGCCGACGGCGCGGGCGAGCTGCTCGGCCAGCGCGGTCGGCCGCAGCCGGTGCCCTTTCTCGAACAGCGGCTGATCGATGGCGTCCTGAAGCTGGGCGAGCTGTTTACTGACGGCGCCGGGCGTCACACACAGGTCATTCGCGGCTGAGACGATCGTGCCGGTGCGCACCACGGCCTCCAGCGTTTCGAGGGCGCGAAGAGATGGCAAAGGAGACATCGATTGTGACCTGACCTCAAATCGGGTCGAATATAAGTCGCTTTCATTCGGCCGTAAACAGGTAGATACCTCCTTGGCTAGCAGTAAGCCCAGGGACAATATTGTCTGATGATCATCAATGATAGACGCTATATTTGTGATTTTATCGACGATATATTTGTCGTCATCTGCTACGATGGGCTCGATCCGTCCTATCTGGCGGATGCTTTGATCCGGGACGTGTCCCCGCGGCTGGGTGCGATGATCGCGAGCGGTTTTCACGCCACGGCGCTGTCCGCCATGCCGAGCTTCACCAACCCCAACAACGTTTCGATCGTCTGCGGCGTGCCGCCCAGCGTCCACGGCGTCTCCGGCAATTACTGGTACGATCGCGAGACGGGCCGCGAGGTCATGATGACCGATGCCGGGCCGCTGCGGGCGCCGACCATCCTGGAGGGTCTCGCGCAGGTGGGCGTCAAGGTTGCGGCCGTCACGGCCAAGGACAAGCTGCGCAAGGCGCTGGGCGTCGGGCTGGCGGGGCCGGGGCTTCCGGGCATCGCCTTTTCCGCCGAGAAGGCGAGCCTTTCCACGGTCGCGGAGCATGGCCTGTCCGCCGAGGAGGCGCAGGGCGGCCAACCCGTCCCGGACCAGTACTCGCCCGAACTGTCGCTCTTCGTCCTCGATGCGGGGCTGCGTCTGCTCCGGGCCGGCCGGGCCCAGGTGCTCTATCTCTCGCTGTCCGATTTCGTGCAGCACGCCCATGCGCCGGGCGCGCCGGAATCGGATGCCTTCATCCGCGCCGTCGACGAGCGCATCGGTGCGCTACTCGATGCGGGCGCGACCCTCGGGATCGTCGCCGACCATGGCATGACAGACCTGTCCCTGGCCGACGGGACGCCCAACATCCTCTATCTCGGCGACCGGCTCGATGCGCGCTTCGGCGCCGGGGCGACGCGCGTGATCTGCCCGATCACCGACCCCTTCGTGCGCCACCACGGGGCGCTCGGCGGCTTCGTCCGCGTGCATATCCTCGGCGATCTCGCCCATGACGAGGTCCGCGATTTCGTCGGCGGGCTGCCCGGGGTCGAACTTGCCCTGCTGCGCGAGGAGATGTGCCGCCGCTTCGACCAGCCGATGGAGCGGGAGGGCGACGTCGCCGTGATCGGCGTCAAGGGGGTCGCGCTGGGGACGCATCACGGCGCCCATGCGCTGGGCGATCTCGCGGGCGCGCGGCTGCGCTCGCATGGCAGCCTGGCCGAGCGGAATGTGCCCTTCCTCGTCTCGCGCCCGCTGAACGCCACCTACCGGCACCGGGCAGCGACCCGGCCGCTGCACAACTACGACATCTTCGACTTCGTGCTGAACGGCACGCGCCCGGAGGAGGGCTGAGCCATGACGAATCCACGCCGCGCCGTTGCGCTCATCCTCGACGGACTGAGGCGGGACTTCGTCACGCCGGAGTTCATGCCGCGGCTCTCGGGATTCCGCGCGCGCGCGACCTGGTGCGCCGCGCACCGCTCGGTCTTTCCCTCCGTGACCCGTGTCGTCTCGTCGAGCGTGGCGACCGGCTGCCGGCCGTCGCGGCACGGGCTGGCCGGTAACACGATCGCGTTGGAGGAGAACGGCGCCCTGACCCTCTTCGACGCCGGCAAGCCGGACTTCATCGACGAGAAGCGCAGGCTCACCGGCACGGTGCTGGCCATGCCGACGCTGGCCGAGCGTCTCGCGCCCGTCGGCGGTGTTACGATCTACAACAACGTCTCGCCGGGTGCGGCCTATCTGCACGACCCTCTCGGCCACGGCCATGTGCATCACCGCGCCGGGAGCTTCGGGCCCGGCCGGGTGCCGCTGACGGGCGACCGGGCGCTGGCGATCGCCGGCGATCTCGACGGTGACGCCGCCCTCGTGGCGCGCTTCGTCGACGAGGCGATCGAACAGGGGCGACCCGCGCTGGCGATCGCATGGCTCGGCCATCCCGACACGACCCAGCATGCATGTCCGCTCGGCTCGCCGCAGCATCTCGAGGCGCTGCGGCGTGCCGATGCTCATGCCGGCACGGTGATCGATGCTGTCGACGCCGCCCGTTTGCGGGGCCAGGACATCCTGATTCTCATCGGCTCCGATCATGGCCACCAGACTGTCTCGGGCGTCGTCGACATCGTCGGCGAACTGGTGGCGGCCGGACTCAAGGAGGGGCCCGACTCCACCGATGTCGTGGTGGCCCCCAACGGGACGGCGGCGCTGATCTATGTCAGTCCCGAAGCGGACGCGCGCCGCGCCCCGCTCGGCGATTTCCTGGCCCGGCGCTCCTGGGTCGGCCGGCTGATCGGGCCCGACGACTTCGCGGCATTCGGCGTTGCGGCGGGCGGCCAGCTCGCCTTCGCCGTGGCGATGGCCTGCGATGACGAGGCGGTCAACGCCTATGGCGTGCCGGGGCTGAGCCTGGCGGCGAAGCCGGCCGGCGACAAGCCGGACCGGCTCGGCTGCGGCCAGCATGGCGGGCTCGGCGCCCACGAGCAGTCTCCCGTGCTGATGCTCGATGGCGCGGGCTTCGCAGCCGGCGCCGCCTTCGCGGAGGCGACCTCGGCGATCGACCTCGCCCCCACCATCCTCGCCTTTCTCGGACATCGGGCGGACGGCCTCGACGGCCGGCCGCTGCAGATTCACCCCTGACCCACACCAGACGATCGGACACGCAAGCCATGACCCGCTTCACGCATGAGCGCGGCCTCGACCGACGCGGCTTCCTCGCCGGCACCGCCAGCCTCGCCGCCACGCTCGCCGGCCTGCCCGCCGAGGCCTTTGGTCAGGCCGCCCGCAAGGGCGTCCTGAAATACGCCACGCTCGGCCTCGACACCTCCGATCCGCACCGCCACACGGGCAGCATCGCGGTCCAGCAATGCTATGTCGAAACCCTCACCTCGATCGCGGCCGATGGCTCGGTCGAGCCCTTCCTGGCCGAGAGCTTCGAGGTTTCGCCGGATGGCCTGACCTATCGCTTCCGGCTCAGGCCGAACGTCAAGTTCCACAACGGCGAGGTCATGACCGCGGCCGACGTCGCCGCCAATTTCGAACGCGTCAAGACCAAGGTGAAGGGCGGCTGGCTGGTCTCCGCGATGAAGCGTGTCGCCAAGCTCGAGACGCCGGATGCTGCGACCCTGTCGGTCACGTTGCAGGAGCCCTATTCGCCCCTGTTGAACCTGCTCTCGGAGCTCTGGATCCTGTCGCCGAAGTCGGAAGGCTGGGACGAGACGATCAAGACACCGATCGGAACGGGCCCCTTCATGTTCGGCACCTGGCAGCCGAAGGTGAAGCTCCTCGCACCCGCCTTCGCCGACTATTGGAAGAGCGGCGCGCCCAAGCTGGAGGCGGTCGAATTCGACCTGCGCGACGGCATCGACAAGAGCCTGGCGATGCGCGCGGGCGACGTCCACATCATCAGCGCGGAGCGTGAGGCTGCCGAGGGCCTGCACAAGGCCGGCGTCGCCACCATCGCCGGTCTCAAGGATTCGACCTGGTACTTCGTCGCCTTCAACAACCGCAAGCCGCGCAAACCCTTCGACGATGTGCGCGTGCGTCGCGCCCTGGCGCTCGCGGTCGACAAGGCCGCCTTCATGAACTTCGTCGGCGGCGAGAACGGCATCGTCACCAACCAGATCGTGGCGCCGGGCAATGTCTATTTCGATCAGGCGAGCCATGACGCCGATGCCTTCCGCAGGCCCGATCTCGACCAGGCCCGCAGGCTTCTCGCCGAAGCCGGGGTGAAGCCGGCGGAACACACGATCGAGTTCGTCTCCTGGCAGGAGGCTTATGCGCAGGTCGTCGTGCAGATGGTGCGCAAGCTCGGTTTCAAGGTGAACCATGTCGCGCTGGACGACCTCGGCGCCCAGAAGCGGCTGGGACAATACGACTGGGACATGAACGCGATGGCCTCCGGCCCGCGCGCCGACATCTTCCTGCGCTATGTCCGCCTGATGAGCGACGGCCCCAATCCCGTGCTCTGGGGCGGCATCCAGGATCCCGCTCTCGACAGGCTGATCGACGAGGCGGTCAAGGAGCCCGACGCCGCCGGCCGCAAGGCGACCTATCTCAAGGCGTCGCAGCGCGTGATCGACCAGGCCTATTTCTACGTGCTCGGGCATGCGCCAAGCCTGATCGCCATCCGCAAGGGCGTGAAGGGCTATGAGCCGGGCTTCACCTGGGCCTGCCACTGGGCGAGCGGCGGCGTCGCCCAGACCTCGGTCGACGCCTGATCGGGCCGGGAGCCGCGCGCCATGGCCACGCCGCTTTCAGCAGACCAGCCGGAGCGGCTCGGGCGACCCGCCCCAGCCATGCGTCGCCGGTTGCCGCTCGATCTCGCCCTGTCCTGCGCGCTGGTGCTCGTGATCGTGGCCGCGGGTCTCGCCGCGCCCTGGCTGACGGAGACGTCGCCGCTCGACCAGGACCTGCTGCAGATCAACAAGGGACCGAGCGCGGATTTCCCGCTCGGCACCGACCATCTCGGCCGCGACGTGTTTGCGCGGCTGCTTTACGGCGCACGCTCGACGGTCGGAATCTCGCTCGCGGGAACCGGCATCGCCTTTGCGATCGGCGCGGGTCTCGGCCTGCTGGCGCTGACCTTCGGGCGCTGGCCGTCGGCGATCCTGTTCTCCGCGATCGATCTCGTCCGCGCCCTGCCGGGCACTCTGCTGGCGCTGCTCCTGATCGTCGGTCTCGGCAGTGGCGCGGGTCCGCTGGTCCTGGCGCTCGGCATCTCCTTCGCCCCCCTCGTGGCCTATGTGACGCGGGCGACCTATCTGCGCGAGGCTGCCCGCGACTATGTCCAGGCCGCGTCGAGCTTCTGCGGCGGACGGCTGCACATCCTGAAGCGCCATATCCTGCCCAACATCAGGGGCGCGCTGGTGACGCAGGCAGCGATCATCCTGCCGCGCTGCATCGTGACGGAGTCGGTGCTGAGTTTCCTGGGCGTCGGCTCGTCGCCGGATGCGCCGACATGGGGCCGCGCCATTGCGGATTCGAGCCGCTTCGTCGAACGCGCACCCCACGCGATCCTGGTGCCGCTCGTCGCACTGGTCCTGCTGACGCTCAGTCTCTCGACGATCGGCAACCATCTGCGGCGCCATCTCGATCCGGTCCGCGCCGAAGGGGACGCCCCCGCGAGCGAAGACGAGCCATCGGCGGCTGGGTCCGGCCGGTCGTCGCTCGCCGCCTCCTGAGGAGAAACCCGTCATGGCCCGCCTTCTCGCCGTTCTCGCCAGCCTGCTGCGGGGGCTCGTCCAGGCCGCCGTCATCGTCGTGCTGACCTTCTTCCTGTGCCGCGTCATGCCGGGCGACGTGGTCGACGTGCTCGGCCTCGAAGGCGGCCTGACGGAGGATCAGCAGCAGGAGCTGCGCCGCAGTCTCGGCCTCGACCGGCCGCTCCCGCTCCAGTTCGCCAGCTGGGTGGGCCATGCCGCGACCGGCGACTTCGGCCGCTCGATCCGCTTCGACCGGCCGGTCGGCGAGATGCTCGCGACGGCGCTGCCGGTCACCGCCCATCTGGCGGCGCTGAGCTTCTGCTTCGGGGTCGGCCTTGCCCTTCTGCTGGCGATCGCGGCGACGGCGCGGCCCTCGCGCTGGCTCGATGGCGCCATCGACGCGGTCAACACCTGGTCGATCGCCGTCCCGACCTTCTGCGCCGGCGTGGCGGCGATCCTCGTCTTCTCGATTTGGCTGGGCTGGCTCCCGGTGATCGGCGGGCTGCTCGTGCCGGTGCTCGTGATCGGAACCGACAATGCCGGCCAGATCGTCAAATCGCTGCGCGAGGAACTGCGCGAGGCGGTGATGCTGCCGCATGTCCGCACCGCCCGCGCCAAGGGCCTTTCGCCCTGGCGCATCGCGGTCGCCCATGTTCTGCCGGCCGCCATGCCGATCATGCTCGCCCTGTCGGGTCTCGTGCTGGGCGGGCTGGTCGCCGGATCGCTGACGATGGAGGTGCTGTTCGCGCTGCCCGGCCTGGGGAGCCTGACGCTCAACGCCATCCACGGCCGCGACTACCCCATCATCCTCGCAGCCGTCACGCTGATTGCGGTCGCCCTGGTGGCGATCAACACGATGGTCGACGTGCTGCATCGCCTGATCGACCCGAGGCTCGGCTGATGCGCCCGATCCTCGACATCGCCGATCTCGACATCACCATCGCAGGCCGTCGCGTGGTGCGCGATCTTTCGCTCGCGATCGCGCCCGGCGAAACCGTCGCCCTGATCGGGGAATCCGGGTCGGGCAAATCGATGACGGCCGCGGCGATCATGGGACTGCTGCCGCCTGGCGCCCGGATCGGCGAGCGGGCGAGGCTGCGCTTCGACGGAAAGCTGCTGGCGCCGCAGGACGAGGCGGCGATGCGGCCACTGCGCGGCCGCGCGATGAGCATGGTCTTCCAGGACCCGATGAGCTGCCTCAACCCGTTCATGACGGTCGCAGGCCAGGTCGACGAGGCCCTGCGCCGTCTCGGCGCCGAAGCGGCTGCGCCACGTCGCGCGCGGCTTCTCGAGCTGCTGTCGACGGTCGAACTGGCCGATCCGGAGATGATAGCCCGGCGCTACCCGCACGAACTGTCGGGCGGCCAGCAGCAACGGGTGATGCTCGCGATGGCCCTGGCCGCGCGGCCGCGCCTGCTGATCGCCGACGAGCCGACCAGCGCGCTCGACGCGACGGTCCAGGCCGAGATCCTCGCGCTTCTGAAATCGCTCCAGCGCACCCTCGGCAATGCCCTGCTCTTCATCACGCATGATCTCGCGGCCGCCGCGGAACTCGCACACCGGATCGTCGTGATGCAGGCCGGGAGGATGGTCGAACGGGGGCCGACCGCAACCATCCTCGGGGACCCGTGCGAGGAGTACACGCGCCGGCTTGTGTCCACCCGGCGCCTCCTCGCCTCGCCTCCTTCCGGCTCCCCAGCGATGCCCGGCGCGCAGCCGGTGCTGCAGATCGACGGGCTCGTTCACGACTACCCCGCCAAGCGCCTGTTCAGTCGCCCCTTTCGGTCGCTCCATGGCGTCAGCCTGTCGATCGCGCCGGGTGAGACGCTCGGGGTTCTGGGTGAGTCCGGTTCCGGCAAATCGACGATGGCGCGGCTCGCGATCGGACTCGCACATCCCGTCGCCGGAAGCATCCGCCTGTTCGGAATCGAGATCGCGGGGCTTCCCCGGCTCGATCGCAGCCTGCGGCGGCGCTGCCAGATCATCTTCCAGAACCCCTATGGCGCGCTCAATCCCCGGCTGACGATCGAGGCCGCGATGCGCGAGCCCCTCGAACTACTGGGGCTTTCCGGCGCGGGCGACCGGGCGCGGCTCACCGCGGCGCTCGAGGATGTGCAGCTCGGTCCGACGTATCTCTCACGCTATCCGCATCAGCTCTCGGGCGGCCAGCGCCAGCGCGTCTGCATCGCCCGCGCCCTGCTGTCCGAGCCCGAGTTGCTGATCTGCGACGAGGTCGTCTCGGCGCTCGACGCCACGGTCCAGATGCAGGTGGTGGCCATGCTGAAGGCCCTGCAGGCCAGGCGCGGCTTCGCGATGATGTTCGTCGGTCACGACATCGAGATCGTGCGCTGGGTGTCAGACCGCATCGCCGTCATGCACCGTGGCCGAATCGTCGAAGAAGGCCCGGCGAGGGCCATCGTCGAGGCTCCCCGCGAGCCCTACACGCAGAAGCTGATGGCCTCGATGCCGCAACGCGGCCTGGTCGGCGGAACCAGCCCCGCTGGTCGCGATCGCCAGCAGCATGATCCTGCCACCAGCCCCTTCGCGAACCAGGAGCGCTAGTCTCAGTTCCCTGTCCTGATGCGTGCGCTTCCCGGTCCGGCTCTGGGCTGGCAGCAGGTCAGGCTCGCCTCGTCAGGGTCAAGTTGCCCCATCCGCGCAACCCGCCCGCGATAGCCGACGAAGGATCAGATAAAGTAAAAGGCCGTCATAAATCCGTTATTGACCCACCATAATAACATTTTATCTAGACTAAAAATCTCGGAGATTAAGTAAATGTCCTTCGTTATATCCCATATCACCGACAGCCATCTGTCGGATGGGAAGCCTTTATTCAATTCTAATTTCAACTCAATTCACACCATGACACGGCGTGACCCACCAGATCTGGTCATCAACACGGGCGACGTCTCGCTCAACGGCGCCGACCACGTAGCGGATCTGATCCATGCCCGGTCCCTGCATGAAGCGCTCGGCGTCGACTGGGTGGCTGTCCCCGGCAACCACGACATCGGCGACAATCAAGAGATCGCGCGCAAGCAACCAACCAACACGGAACGGCGGCAGCGCTGGCTCGACGTGTTCGGCGCCGATCGTTTCCTGCGCGACGTGCCGGGCTGGCGGCTTCTCGGCATCAATTCGCTACTTCTCGGAAGCGACATCGAACCGGCGGCGTCCGAACAGGAGGCATTCGTGGCCGATGCAGCCGCCAGCCTCGGCGATCGTCGACTTGCGCTTTTCCTCCACAAGCCGCTGTTCCATGACACGCCGGAGGACAGGGAAATCTCCGGCCACGCGGTCAATCCGGATCCGCGCGCCCGCCTCTTCGCTGCGCTCGGCGACGTGACCCCGGCGCTCGTGTGCTGCGGCCATCTGCACGAATATCGCGAGCGCGCCCATGGCGCGTTGCACCAGGTCTGGGCACCGGCCACATCCTTCACGCTGTCCGACTGGTTCCTGCAAACCCATGGCGGTGTCCACATCGTCGGCTTCGTGCGCCTGACGCTTCACGAGGACGGTCGCTTCGAGACCCTCCTTCAGAGGCCCGAGGGCCTGGTCACACATGATCTGGCGGATTTCCCCGAAGCCTATGGGGACCTCAGGGCCATCAAGGCGGCGATCGACGCGCAAAAAGCGGCCGCGGAATGACCGCGCCCCTGGTGATCGACGAGCCGGCACCGTTGACGGTGGATGGTCTTTCGAACCTCCGGGATTTCGGCGGCAAGCCGACCCGGGGCGGCTCGCCGATGGTCGCGGGTCGGCTCTATCGTTCGGCCAATCTCGCATCCGTGACCGACGCCGGCCTTGGCCGCCTGACCGCCCTGGGCCTCGCAACCGTGGTCGATCTCCGCGGTGCGGCCGAGCGGACCAGAGCCCTGGCGGCGATCGCTGGCGACGCGATCGCGATCCGTTCCACGCCGATCGAACCGAAGACGTCCGGCCGCATCGACGCGCTCCTCGCAGGCGGCGCTGGCCGGGACGTGTTCCGCGATTTGATGATCCGATCCTATCGCGGCTACGCCGGCGAAGCCGCCGGGGCATTCGGGGTCGCAATCGAGACGCTCGTCCTGGCGGCGGACCGTCCGGTCCTCGTCCACTGTACCGCGGGCAAAGACCGCACCGGCTTCGTGGCCGCCGTCCTCCAGACCGCCCTCGGCGTGTCGGAAGACGACGTACTCGCCGACTACCTCGCCACCAATGTCGCCTGGGATCGGGCGAGCGTCCTGGGTCATCTTGCGCTCGACGACGACAGGGTCGAGCCCGTCCTGGTCGCGGATGCGGACTATCTCGCCGCGGCCTTCGAAGAGATCCACCGCCGCGACGGCAGTGCGCTCGATTTCATCCGCCGCGCCACCGACGGCCGGATCACGCCCAACCAACTCGAATGCCTGCTGACCCGGGAGTCCTCGCCATGATCGGATCCATCACCCGCCGCACAGCGCTCGCCTTCGGCGCCTCGACGCTCGCGACCGCGGCCCTCGGCCAGCGGATCGCCCCACCGTCAACCGCTCCCGTGTCGATCACCTACTACAACTACAATCTCGCGTCCGCCGGCATCGGCGCGGAGGCGACCAAGGAACTCATCGCCGAGTTCATGGCGGCCTATCCGCACATCAAGGTCGAGGGCATCGCTGCGCCGTCGGGCCAAATCCTACCGCGCGTCCAGGCTGATCTCGCCGCCGGGCGTGTTCCCGATGTGGCGCAGCTGGTCTTCTCCGACCTCGACTTCATCGTCCGCAATCTCGGGGTCAAGCCGCTCGGTGAGATCGTGCCACCCGAAGAGTGGGCCGAGCATACCGGCGGCATGGTTCCGGCGGGGCTGAAGCTCGGTGCGATCGGCGACAAGACCTACGGGCTCGCTTATGTCTTCTCGACGCCGGTTCTCTTCTACAACGCCAACTTGTTCCGGGCGGCTGGGCTCGACCCGGACAAGCCGCCGCGCACCTGGGCCGAAGTCGAAGCGGCCGCCCTCAAGATCAAGGCGAGCGGCAAGAACGGCGTCTATCCGGCCATCTATTCGGAATTCGACTGGCTCCTGCAGGGCATTTTTCTGTCGAACGGCGGCCGCTCGATTTCCGAGGACCGGAGCCGCCTGATGTTCGGCGAGGCCCCGGCTGTCGAGGCGGTTGAGGTCATGCGCGCCATGCTGAAGTCGGGCGCGCACACGAACTTCCGTCCCGGCGAGGAAGCCGATGCGTTCCAGTCGGGCAATCTCGGCATGGTTCTGACCACAAGCGTCTACCAGCGCTCCTTCCTCAGTGCCGCCAAGGACAAGTTCGAGCTGCGCGCAGCGGCCATGCCGGCATTCGGCGACAAACCGGCAAAGCCGACCAACTCGGGCAGCGCGCTCTTCATCATGTCGAAGGACCCGGTCAAGCAGCGCGCCGCCTGGGAACTCGTGAAGTTCATGACATCGAAGCGCGCGTTCACCGTGATCACCAGCAAGATCGGCTACCTGCCGCTCCGCCTCGACATCGTCGATGACCCGCACTATCTCGGCCCCTGGGTGAAGGAGAACCCGCTCGTCCGTCCGAACCTCGAGCAGCTCACCCGCCTCAATCAGTGGGTCGCCTTCCCGGGCCCCAACTACCGGCAGATTTCGAAGATCCAGATCGCCGCAGTCAACGAGGCGGTGTTTGGCGACGGCGATGTCGCCAAGATCGTGCGGGAGGCGCAGGACCGCGCCCAGGCGCTGATGCCGCGGTCCGCCATGCCATGAGCCATTCCGCCGAGGTCTTGTCGACGAGCGTTTTCGAGGCTGGTGCGGGAAAGCCGCGCTTGCCCTCGCTCGCCGACGGTATCGTGCCTCTCCTCTTCCTCGCCCCGGCTTTTCTGACCCTCGGCCTGTGGATCTACTGGCCGCTGGTCGAAGCCTTCCGCCTCAGCTTCTACGAATGGAACCTCCTGCCGACGTCAGACCCGGTCTTCGTCGGGCTCGACAACTATCGCAACCTCCTCGCCCTGCCGGATCTGCGCGCAGCCGCATGGAATACGGTCCTCTACACGATCGGCCTGCTGCCGCTCACGGTCGGCCTTCCGCTTCTGGTGGCCTTGCTCACCCGGGAGGCGGTCGGGCGAGCCGGAGCCGTCTATCGGGCAATCATCTTCGTGCCGATGATGATTGCCCCCGTCGTCGTCGCGGTGGTCTGGCGCTGGCTGCTCAATCCCGACTACGGCATCGTCAACAAGCTGATCGCCGGCTTGGGATTTGCCCCGATCCGCTTCCTGCAGGAGGCGGACACCGCGATCTGGACCATCGTCTTCATCACCGGCTGGAAGCTGATCGGGTTCTCGACCCTGCTGTTCGTCGCCGCCATGACCGGGATCGACCGCAGCCTCATCGAGGCGGCCCGGATCGACGGGGCCAGCGAAGGCCAGATCGCACGGCGCATCCTGATTCCGCTGGTCCGTCCGACGGCGATCTTCCTGACCGTCCTCACCATGCTGCACGGTGCACAATGGAGCTTCGTCTACATCAACGTCCTGACCCAGGGCGGCCCGCGCAACACGACCACCAACCTCTATTATCTCCTGTGGGACTACGGTTTCGGCTCCTTCGCGATCGGTTGGAGCACCGCCGCAGGGATGATGCTGTTCGCCGTTTTCAGCGTCTTCGCCATCGCCGGTATCCGGGCCATGCGCCGGAGTGATGCCCATGTCTGACGGCGCTGCCGATCTTCTGCCGGGCGCTCGGCGCTTCACTGTGGCGGCGGTGCGGGCGCATGCCCTGCTCATCCTGCTTAGCCTGACGGCGTTGCTGCCGCTCTATTGGATGTTCGTCACGGCGCTCAGGCCTCCGAACGAAATCTTCTCGACCTGGCCGTGGCCCGAAAACCCGACCCTCGCCAATTTTGCCTATATCCTGCGCGGCGTACCGATCGTCCAGATGATCGCCAACACCGTGATCGTCGCGGTGCTTTCAACCCTTGCGCAGATCGCTACCGCCATCCTGGCGGCCTATGTCTTCGCGCGTTGGCAGAACCGTTGGTCCGCGACCTTGTTCGGCCTGCTCACCGTCACCTGGCTGATCCCGGCCCAGGTCGTCATGGTTCCCGGCTATCTCCTGGTGACGCGGCTGGAGATGCTCGACACGCTCGCCGCGCTGGTTGTCCCGCACGCCGCATCGGCCTTCGCGATCATCGTGCTTTATCAAGCAATGCGCGCCTTTCCGGCGGAGCTTCTCGACGCCGCGACCATCGACGGGGCCGGACACCTGCGCATTCTCCGGTCGGTGATCTTGCCGAACCTGAAGCCGGCGATCGCTTCGCTCGCGATCCTGCTCTTCATCTCCAGCTGGAACGACTACTTCTGGCCGCTGCTCGTAACCCGCAGCGTCGACAGCGCGGTGATCCAGATCGGCCTCCAGATGTTCCTGACCCAGGAAGGCAATCAGTGGGGTCCGCTGATGGCCGCGTCGAGCCTCGCGAGCCTGCCGATCCTGATCATCTACCTTCTTCTGCAAAAGCAGATCGTCGATTCGTTCCTGCGGTCGGGGCTGAAATGACATTCGCACGCCGAATGGGGGCAACATGCTCACAATCGCCGAGACCTCATCGTCGCTGTCAGCGCCGGCCTTATGGTCGCGTCGGCTGCCGGCGCCTCGGCCGCAAAGCCCGATCACGATGACCCTCTCGCGCTGTCAGACCGCCAAGAAGGGGGGCTTGAGGACCAATCTGGCTCGGTTTGAAGCCGCCAATCCGGGCATCAGGTCATCGACGTCCTGACCAATCACAAGACCATGGCGTCCGAGATTCAGGCCCCCGCGCTCGCCAATCGTACCCTCGACATAGGTCCGCTTCTCCGTCGCCTCGGCGTCGGCCTGATCCGAGATGCGGGCGCCCGGCCACTCGACGGTTCTCCCGGAAGGTGGGGCGCTCGACCGGTTGACGTACCTGGGTGCGCGGAAGCAGCCGGCGCTGCCCTGGCTTGGGGCCGTTTGAGGAGGCCCGCGTTCGACGGGGCGGCTCATTGACCGGCGGCATTCGGCGAGGTTCGCGCCCGATCCAGACCGCGGGCACGGCCCCGCCACCTGGGGCCAGCGTCCGCCGCTTCGCTTTCAGGCGATAAGCCGACCGTTTCTGCGGGTCATCCACCGCTCCTCGGGATTACGGCCTGCGGATGACGCAGCGTTGAGCTGCCGGCCCGTCTGCGCGCGGGCTTCGGTTTTCGGTCATTCGGCTGCGAGGGTGAGACGGGCCAGGCGCAGCTCCGGATGCTCGTCGAAGGGCTGGAGTGGCGTCATCCAGCGCCGCTGCGTCTGCGCGGCCTCGATCCGAGCCGTGAACGGGTCGCGCCCGAACACCGTCCAGGCGATCGTCTCGTCGAGTTCGAGAAGGCCCCAGGCGGCCGCGGGCTCCGGCATCGTCGTGAAGCTCTCGGTCAGCGACTGCAGGGTGAGATGCGGAATGCCGTCGACGGTCGTCAGCGTGTTCCAGTGCACATGGCCGGACACGCAGACCACGGGCACGCTCGCGCGGCGCAGCACAGCCCGGGCGCGCTCGGCGCCCGGATAGGTCGAGAACGCGGGGTTCCGTTCGAAATAGTAGTTGCCGGTCTGGGCATGGCCGGAGATCGGCACATGGCTGACGATCGCGAGCGGCCGGTCCGCGGCGGCGACGGTCGCCGCCAGCCAGAGCAGATCGGTCTCCCGCAGCACGAATCCGCCGGGACGGTGAATGCGGGAATCCGCTGCCCAGAGAACCAGCCGCCAGCCGCCGAGATCGACGACGCGATGGCCGAGAGGCTGGCGAAGGATCGCCTCGTTCTCGGCGACCGTGAGGTGGTCGCGATCATGGTTGCCGCAGAGATGAAAGCGGGGGGCGTCGATGGACCCGAAGGCCTCCGCGACCTCCTGCTCGAGCCGCAGATCGGTCGCATGATCGCAATCGGAAATGCGATCGCCGAGGTCGATCACGGCGTCGGGTCGCGCGTCGGCGACGAAGCGACTGAACTCCGACATCAGCCCCAAAGCATGGGTGCCCAGCTTGGTGAAGCTGTCCTGTCCGTGATGGATATCGGCGACGAACGCCAGACGAATGGCTTTGCTCATGGGGGCTCGCGGCGAACAAAAGGCGGGAAAGGGAGGAGCCGGCGCAGCCGGCCCCTCCCGGTCGGGCTCAGCGGGCCGCCAGCGTGATGCGGCCGGCGCGGAAGTCGAGCACATAGGGGATGTGCCCCGGAAGCGGACGCCAGGCGAGCGAGCGCTTCATGCCGTAGGATTCGTAAGGCTGGTACAGGGGCAGCACCGGCGGATCGTTCTTGATCGCCTGCATCAGCCCGGCATAGGCCTGCTTCCGCTCGGCGATGTCGGTCGAGAAGCGAAACTTCTCCCACAGCGCGATATAGGCGTCGTCGGCCTTGAAGCGGCCTTCCGAGGCGGAGTTACCGGTGGGCGCCCACATGATGCCGAAGGCGCCGGCGGGATCGGGGAAATACATCGGGTTGGACCAGCCGCGCGCCATCATGGTGGGGTCCGAGCCGGTCCATTGCTCGGTGACGTTGAGCTGGGTCTTGACGCCGACGGCCCCCCACATCTCCTGGATCGCCTGGGCGGCGAGCAGGCCGTTGGTGTAGTAGGCGGCCTGGATGTCGTAGCGGATCGGCATGCCGTCATAGCCGGCTTCCTTCAGCAGCGCCCTCGCCTTGGCCGGATCATATTCGAAGGTCGCGAGCTCGGGCATGTAGAGCGGCCCGAACTGCGAGAATGTGTGCGAGGTCGGCACCTTCGCCTTGCCGGACCAGAGCGCGTCGTTCAGCGTCTTGCGGTCGATCGCGTAGGATAGGGCCTGGCGCAGCTTCGGATTGGCCATCTTCGGGTTCTGGGTGTTGAAGATGACGACATGAAAGAGCGGCGTCTGCATGCCCTCCACCTTGAGCTTCGCATCTGACGCGATCGGGTCGAGCTGGTCGGGCGGGATGTTGGTGACGAGATCGACCTCGGCGTTCTTCAACGCGGTCAGGCGGCCCGACAGCTCAGGGATGCGCTGGACCGTGACCTTCTGGAAGGGGGCCTTCTCGCCCCAGAACCCGTCATGGCGCTCATAGACCAGGCGCTGGTTGGGAATGAACTCGCTGATCTTGTAGGGGCCGGTGCCGACGGGCTTGAGCGCGAAGGCCTCGAAATCGCTGGGCTCGGCGACATTCGGATCGCCCGTCAGGGCCATGATGTACTTCTTGGGCACGATCATGCCCTGCTGCACGTTGAGGAGGGTTTCAAACAGCGGCTCGGGCTTCGTCGCGGTGATCCGGATCGTCTCGGCATCCACGGCTTCGACCTTGGCCATGTTGGGCAGCGTGTCGCGCTTGCGCACGGTGTAGGGCGGGAAGGTCGAGTTGATGATGCGGTCGAAGGAGAAGACCACGTCCTCGGCGGTCATCGGGTCGCCATTGTGGAAGGTCACGCCCTGGCGGATCTTCAGCTCGATCTGAGTCGGCGAGACCTGCGTCCAGCTCGTGGCGATACCCGGCTGCCAGACACTCTCGGCCTTGGACGGATCCTTCCCGATCAGCGGGTCGAAGGCGTTGAAATAGAACTGCGAGCCGACATTGGAGAAGTCGCGGCCAGGATCGAGCCAGGGCGCCATGTTCTGGACGCCGACCTTCAGCTCCTGGGCCGCGAGGCCGGTCAGGGCGGTGCCGGCAAGCGCCGTGGCGAGCGCGGTCTTGAGCAGGGTTTTCAGCATGGGGTGGGCCCTTTTGTCAGACGAGCGGGAGGTGTGGCAGGCATGGGGGCGTTGCGTCAGCGTTCCTGCAGACGCACGTCGAAGCGGTCGCGCAGGAAGTCCCCGAGCAGCATGGCGGCGAGGCTGACCAGGACGATCAGCAGGGCGGGGACTGCGACGATCCAGGGCGCGGAGGCCATGTAGTCGCGCCCCTGTCCGACCATCGAGCCGAGCGTGGCGGTCGGCGGCTGGACGCCGAGGCCGAGGAACGAGAGGGCGGATTCGAGCAGGATCAGGTTGGAGAAGTTCAGGCTCGCCATCACCACCACGGGCGAGACGATGTTGGGCAGCATATGGACGGTCGCGATGTGCCAGCGCGTCGCGCCGGCGGCGCGCGCCGCCTCGACGAAGGGCAGTTCGCGCAAGGCCATGACCTGCGCCCGCACGAGCCGGGCGAAATGCGCCCAATAGGCGATGCCGAGCACGCCAATCAGCACGGCGGTGTCGGTGCCCGCGAGCGCGACGACCAGAAGCGCGACCAGCGTGAAGGGCAGCGACAGCTTGATGTCGACGACGCTCATGACGAGCATGTCCACCCATCCCCCGAGCAGGCCCGCGACCAGGCCGAGCGAAATGCCGATGGCGAGCCCGATCAGCGTGCCGACCAAGGCCAGCGCCAGCGTCAGCCGCAGCCCGTGAAGGCAGCGCGAGAGCAGGTCGCGTCCGAGCTGATCGGTGCCGAACCAATGCGCGGGATGGGCGCGCTCGAAGCCCTGCGGCGGCCGCAGGCGGGCCAGCAGCTTCTGCTGGTCGGGGTCGAACGGCGCGAGCGCAGGCGCCATGACCGCCAGCACGACGAGCGCGAGCGCCAGCAGCGCGGCGGCGGCAACCAGCGGGCCGACGCCGCGCGGCCAGCGCAGCACCCGTCGCGGGGGTTGGGCCAGACCGCGCTTGCTTTCGATGACGTCGGCCATGGCGATCCTAGCTCCCGGCCAGTCGCACGCGCGGATCGACCAGCGCATAGGCCATGTCGATCAGCAGGTTGACGAGGATGACCGCGCTGGCGACGACGAGGACGCCGAACTGCAGCACGGGATAGTCGCGTCGCAGCGTGGCGCCGACGAGCAGGTCGCCGATGCCGTTCCAGGCAAACACGGTCTCGACGACGACGGCGCCCGAGACGAGCGTGGCCATCTGCAGGCCGAGCACGGTGATGACGGGGATCAGCGCGTTGCGCAGCCCGTGGCGCAGAATGATCTCGCGCTCGGGCAGGCCCTTGGCGCGGGCCGTGCGCATGTAGTCCTCGGAGAGGACGTCGAGCATGGCGTTGCGGGTGTAGCGCGCCAGCGCCGCGACGAAATAGGCCGACAGCGCGACGGTGGGCATCAGATAATGCGCCAGCGAGGCGGAGCCAGCGCTCGGAAGCCAGTGCAGCGTATAGGAAAACACCAGCAGCAGCAGGATCGCGAGCACGAAATTTGGGATGGCGTAGCCCAGAAACGCGACGAAGAGCAGCCCCGAGCCGCGCGCCTGCCCGCGCCACAGGGCGGCCAGGATTCCAGTCGGGACGCCGACGGCGATGGTCAGCGCCAGCGTCGCGAGCAGCAGCGTGGCGCTCTGCCACAGCCGCTCCGTGAAGATCGTTGCGACCGGGCGACGCTCCATCAGTCCGAGCCCGAAATCGCCGGAGAGCAACGAGCGCCAGAACCGCCCATACTGCTCGAGCAGGGATCGATCGAGGCCCCAATAGGCGATCATCTCGCGACGCGAGGCGGCGTCGAGACCGTCCGGCATCAGGAAGTCGATCGGATTGCCCGTGAGACGCGTGGCGATGAAGACGGCTGAGACGATGGCCCAGAGCGTGATCGCCATCCGCAGCATCCGGCCTCCGAGGAAATCGAGCATGACGTCCCCCTCCTCTGCTGATTGGCTGCGGTGCCGGTTTGTAGGCTTCGCTTCATGACAGTGGAATGAAACAAGCTCATCTCAAACTTATTTGACACTGAGAAAAACTCAGTTCATGCAGCGTACTCCTCGATCGGTCAGGCTGGATTCGCGCGGTGCGCTCGCTTCAGGACATTCTCGGCTGCCTCGTCGATCTCGACGGCACGCTCGTTCGTGGCGGCCACGCCCTGCCGGGCGCGGCGGCGTTCCTGGATGCGCTCGACGGCCGCTATGTCATCGTTTCCAACAACGCCGAGCACACGCCGCTGGAGCTGTCTCGCGGCCTGCGCCGGATGGGCCTGGTTGTGGCGCCTCGCCGGATCGTCTTGGCCGGCACGATGGCTCTGGACGAGATCGCGAGGCGGCGGCCCCGGGCGCGCATCGCGATGCTGGCGAGCCGGAGCCTGTGTCTGTATGCGCGCGAAAGGGGGCTGGAGCCGGTCACCGAGCGGCCCGATGTCGTCTTTCTGGGGCGCGACCGGCACTTCTCCTATCGACGGCTGACGCAGACTGCCAATGCCCTGCGTGACGGTACTGAGTTCGTCGTCGCCAATCCCGATCACGTCCATCCCGGGCCGGACGGCGCCGTGGTGCCCGAGACCGGCGCGCTGCTCGCCGCCATCCTGGCCTGCAGCGGCCCCGTGCCGCACCGCATCGTCGGCAAGCCCGAGCCAGCCCTGTTCGAGGCCGGTCTCGCGCTGCTGGGCCTGCCCCGGCAGGCGGTGATGATGGTCGGCGACAATCCGGCGACGGATGGCGAAGGCGCGCGCCGCATCGGCCTGCGCTATTTCGAATTGCGCGGCGGGGTTTACCCGGGCTGGGGCGGGGGCGTCCCTTGCCGCGCGCTGGACGGCATGGTTGCCTTGACGGCATGAGTTCGCCCGGGCCCAGAGACACGCAAGCCAGGCCGGGCGAAACCTCGCCCGCCGAGGCCGGCGCCGAAAAGCGCAAGGCCCAGCCAGCAGGACCCGAGGGCGCGCTCGACCGGCTCCGAACCCTGCGGGCCCATCTGCCGCCGACGGCGGCGCGGATCGCGGATTTCTTCGTCGCGAATGCGGCCGAGGTCGTGCACATGTCGGTCACCGAAGTGGCCGAACGGACCGGAGCAAGCGAAGGCAGCGTCATCGCGCTGTGCCAGCAGATCGGCGCGCGCGGCTTCCAGCAGGTCAAGATCGCGCTCGCCCGCGACCTGGTGCAGCCGGTGCAATTCATCCATGAGGATCTGGTCCGCACCGATGATACGGGAACCGTGATCGAGAAGGTGTTCCGCAGCGATCTTCAGGCGCTGCACGACACGATGAGGGTGCTCGACACGCCGGCGATGGAGGCGGCCGTCGCCGCGATCCTGAAGGCGCGGCGCGTCGAACTCTATGGGATCGGCAGCGCTGCGCCGATCGCCGAGGACGCCAATTACCGCCTGCTGCGCATCGGCATCGAATCGAAGGTGGTGGTCGATTCCCATGTCCAGGCGATCAGCGCCTCGCTCACCGGCCCGGATGTGGCGACGCTGACCATCTCGCACTCCGGCAGCACGCATGAGACGGTGACCGCGACCAAGCTCGCCCGCGAGGCCGGCGCGACCACGATCTGCATTACCAATTACGGCAAGTCGCCGCTGCTCGCCCAAGCCGACATCGTGCTCCACACGATGGCGCGCGAAACCCAGTTCCGCACCGAGGCGATGACGAGCCGGATCGCCCAGCTCGCGATCATCGACGCGCTGATCGCCTGCCTGTCTCTGGCCGATTACGACAGGGCGCTCGCGACGATCGGCAAGACCTTCGATGTTCTGTCCAGCAAGCGCTTCTGAGAGACCAGCCGTGCGAAGACGAAGCGGTCGCGCGAACGCCTCGAGAGCTTTCCTGGCGGTCCGGGCGAACCAGACGCAGCACGGCTGACACAGCCATCCAAATGCGCGCGGGCTCGATTGGTCACCGCGCGGGCGACGGGCTCATTTCTTGTCGGTGGTCCCGCAGATGGCGCCGGGACGGATGCTGAATTGTCTGAAATCATGGGTTTCCGCTATCACCCGGCGGATGCACGCGCCTCTCTCGCAACACTCCGTCCCCTCACCATCAGGTCGGGACACTCCATCTTCGTTCGGGGCGTCTCGGAAATGGTCAAGGGCGCGGCGCGAGAGGCCCGCGGACATCGCCTGAGCGGCTGGGCGGCCCTCTGGCTTCGCTGCGTCGGTCGCTCACGCCGCTTCGGCCCAAGGCTCTCGTCTACGGTCCACCCGGACAGGCCGATCGCGCCGCCGGCCGGTTTTGACGCGCCGGGCTTCGTCCCGGAAAAAGCAGACCCAGCGCAATATCCGCGGCCTTGGCAGCGTCCCGCGCTATGTTACCGTGCGTTTAGAGCGGATCCAAAAAGCCGCCACCGGCTTCGCCGTCAGAACCTTCGGCGCGGCCACACGCAGGGAGGACTACGATGCGCAAGACGCTTGCGGCCGCTTTCGCGGCCTGTCTCGTCGCGGCCGCACCGGCCGCGCATGCCCAGGAAAAACTCAAGATCGGTGTGATGGCGACGCTGTCGGGTGCTCTGACGTCCGGCGGCGAGGACGGCGTCCGCGGTGTCCAGATCGCGGCCAAGGAACTCGGCAACAAGCTCGCCGGGCGCGAATTCGAGCTGATCATCACCGCGACCGACGCCAGCCCGGATTCCGCCCTGCGCGCCGCGCGAAAGCTGGTCGAGCAGGACAAGGTCCAGCTCATCATCGGGCCGCTCTCCGGCTCCGAAGGCATCGCGATGCGCGACTACAGCAAGACGGTGCCGAACCTGGTGATGATCAACGGTTCGTCCGGCGCGCTCGAGACCACCTTCGTCAACCCGTCGCCGAACTTCTTCCGCTTCAACAGCGACGGCGCGATGTGGATGGCGGGACTCGGCGAATACGTGCTGAAGGACAAGGGCTTCAAGAAGATCGCCGTGATCGCGGAGGACTACTCCTTCCCCTACACGCAGGTCTTCGGCTTCGCGATCGGCTATTGCCGCGCCGGCGGCCAGATCGCCCAGCGCCAGTGGGTGCCGCTCGGCACCAAGGACTTCGGCTCGGTGATCGCCAACATCCCGGACGACGTGGACGCGGTCTTCCTCGGGCTCGGCGGCGGCGACGCGGTCAACTTCCTGAACCAGTACAGCCAGACCGGCGGCAAGGCGAAGTTCATCGGCGGCTCGATCATGGTCGACCAGACCGTGCTGTCGTCGAAGGGCGCCGCCAAGCGCCTCCTCGTCGGCACGCCCTCCTCCGGCGGCGTCGCCGACGCCTGGGACGATCCACGCTGGAAGGCCTGGGTGAAGACCTATCAGGACGCCTTCCCGGCCGACAAGCGCTTCGCCAGCCCCTCGCTGTTCGCGACCAATTACTACAACGCCGTCAAGGCGCTCGCGATCGCGATGGACAAGGTCAAGGGCGATCTCTCGGATGGCGGCGCCAAGCTGCGGGCCGAACTCGCCAAGGTCGAACTCGATGCGCCGAACGGCAAGATCCGGCTCGACGACAACCGGCAGGCGATCGCCACGACCTTCATCACAGAGGTCGCCGAGCTGCCGAACGGCGATCTGACCAACAAGTTCGTGCGCGCCGTGCCGAACGTGACGCAGACGCTCGGCCTCCCGCTGGAGGAGTTCAAGGCGCTGGGCCTGCCGTCCCGGACCAATCCGGAATGCAAGAAATAGGCGCCTGAGCGCCGATGGAGGGGACCTGCGCCATGCGGGCCCCCTCCGCTCCCGTCACGTCCCGACTCCCGGCGCCTGCGAGCGGTTCTCGCGGTGCCGAGCCGGTGGCTTGCCTGACGAGGCCCAGCTTCCTGCGTCGGACCTACTTTCGCGAGGCATCATGAGTCGCGCAGTTGCGGTCTGTCACGGTCCTTTCGGCCGCGTCGCGATCTACGATCTCGACCGCCCGCTGGTGCTGCACGCCCATCGTGAGGCCCATCTCATTTTCTTCCTCGAAGGGTCGCGCGGCCTCGTCACGGTCAATGGCCGCGCCACGCTGGTCGACCCCTTCATGGGCGTCGCGATCAACCCCTGGGAGCCGCACAATTTCCAGCCGTTGCGGCCCGGCGCGCTCGGCCTCTTCCTCGTGGTCTATCTGAAACCGGAGTGGCTGGCTGCCCAGACGATGACCGCGCCCGGCGCCCTGGCCTTTCCGGCATCCGAACTCGTGATCACCCGCGAACTCGCGGCCTGGCGCGACGAGGTCGTGGGGATGCTGCTCTCGGAGCATCGCGACCTCAACCTCGCGCCCGTCCTGATGGCCCTCGCCCAGGCCTCAAGCGAGCCGATCGGCCTGGAACTGGCCTCATCGCTGATCCACATCGCCCCCGACAGCGCGATCGACCATCGCGTGCTGCGCGCCCGGCGGCTGATCGAGGCACAGCCGACCTATGAGGGAGCGCTCGAGCGGGTCGCCCGCGAGGCGGGGCTGTCGCGGGCACATTTCTTCAAGCTCTTCCGTGAGCAGGTCGGCGTCACGCCGACGGTCTTCGCCAACACCGTGCGGCTCGACGCGGCGCTGGATCGCCTGGTCGCGTCGCGCGAGCCGGTGACGCGGATCAGCCAGGCGCTCGGCTTCTCCTGCCAGAGCGTCTTCACCCGCTTCTTCACCGCCCATATGGGCATGGCGCCGCGCGACTACCGCCGCGTGCTGCGCCGGGTGGGGCCGATGCCGCTGCAGGCCTGCCATGTCTGATTTCGTCGCGCGCCGGCCGATCTGGTCCCTGATCATCATCCTGGCGGTGGCGATCCTGGTCTGGCTGGTCTTTTCGATCTGGACGCCGGGGATGGAGGCGAGCTTCGGGCGCAAGCGCGTCTTCCTCAGCGCGCTGTTCAACGGCATCACGCTCGGCGCGCTCTATTTCCTGGTCGCGAGCGGCTTCACCCTGATCTTCGGGCTGATGCGCAACGTCAATCTCGCGCATGGCTCGCTCTATCTGTTCGGCGGCTATCTCGGCTACAGCGTCGGCGAATGGACCGGCTCCTGGCTGGCGGCGCTGCTCGTCGCCTTCCTCGTGGTCGCCGTGGTCGGCATCCTGATGCAGGTGCTGCTGTTCCGCTGGATGGAAGGTCAGGACCTGCGCCAGACGCTGGTCACCATCGGGCTCTCGATCATCTTCGCCGACCTGCTGCTGTGGGGCTATGGCGGCAACACCTTTCAGGTCACGGCTCCCGAATGGCTGTCGGGCCCGGTCACCCTGCCTTTCGCCGTCGCGCTGCGCAGCAATGGCGAGGCGGTGATGATGACCTATCCGCTGGTGCGCATCGCCATCCTCTTCGGGGCGATCGTCGTCGGCGTGCTGATGTGGCTGGCGCTCAACCGGACGCGGGTTGGCATGCTGGTGCGTGCCGGCGTCGATGACCGCGACATGCTCTCGGCCACCGGCGTGAGGGTGCAACTCGTTTTCGTCATGGTCTTCGCCTTCGGCGCGGGGCTGGCGGGACTGGCCGGCGTCGTCGGCGGGACCTTCCAGTCGCTGCAGCCAGGCGAGGACACGCGCATCCTGCTGTCCTCGCTCGTCGTGGTGATCGTCGGTGGCATGGGCTCGATCCCCGGTGCGGCGGTCGGGGCGCTCATTGTCGGCCTCGCCGAGCAGTTCGGCTCCGTCTACATGCCAACCTATGCGGTGATGTTGACCTTCGTGATCATGGTCGCGGTGCTTGCGATCCGGCCCCAGGGCCTGGCGGCGAGGCGCTGACGATGGCGTTGGCCGGCCTCGACATCGACCAGCGCGCACGGCCCCGCGAAAGCTTCGGCGAGTGGGTGGGGCGTCGCGGCACGGCGTTCTGGGTGGTTTCTGCCCTGCTCGTGCTGATGCCGGCGATCGCCAGCCCGTTCTGGCTGGTGCAGATCATCGCCTATGCGCTGGTCCTGGGGATGATCGCGCTGAGCCTGATGTTCCTCGCCGGCTATGGCGGCATCGTCAGTCTCGTGCAGATGACGGTCGCGGGGCTGGCCGGCTATCTCGTCGCCATCCTCGGCAGCAGCGCCATAACGCAGATCAGCCTGAACTGGCCCTGGTGGACGGCGGTGCCCGTCGCGATCCTGGTCGCGACGCTGTTCGGCACGCTGAGCGGGGCGCTCTCGGTCCGGACCGAGGGCATCTACACGATCATGATCACACTCGCGATCGCATCGGCGTTCTATTACCTGACGCTGCAGAACTATACGATCTTCAACGGCTTCAGCGGCTTCAACGGCATCCTGCCGCCTGTCTTCCTCGGCATCGACTGGGGCCAGGGCATCCCCTTCTACTATCTGACGCTGGGCTGCGCGACGCTGGCCTATGGCGCGGTGGTCTATGTCTCGCGGGCGCCGTTCGGGCTCGCCCTGCAGGGCACCCGCGACAATCCCCGCCGCATGGCGGCGCTGGGCTTCGACGTCGTCGCCCACCGCATCGCCGCCTACAGTTTTGCCTCCCTGATTGCGGCCTGCGCGGGCGTGCTGCTGGTCTGGTACCAGCGCCAGATCTCGCCCGGCACGGCCGGCGTCGGCCCGGTCGTCGACATGCTGATCATCGCGGTGGTCGGCGGCCTGAGCCGCCCGATCGGCCCCTTCATCGGCGCGCTCGTCTATGTGCTGCTGCGCACCTTCGCGCTCGACGTGCTCGAGGGCATCGGCCTCGACGGGCGGCGCTACCAGCTCCTGATCGGGCTCGGCTTCCTCGTCATCGTGCTGTTCTCGCCGGACGGCCTGATCGGCATCTTCGAGCGGCTGCGCGAGCGCTACCGCCGTGGCCGCGACGCCCGCGACGGTGCGATGGGCGGCGGAGGCGCGCCATGAGCGCGGTCGTGTCCCGCGAGCGGCTGGCGGCGGCCGGCTCCGCCAATGCGCTCGAACTGCGCGGGGTCTCGCGGCTGTTTGGCGCGCTGGCGGCGCTGACCGACATCACGCTCTCGGTGAAGCCCGGCGAGCGGCGCGCCGTGCTGGGCTCGAACGGGGCCGGCAAGACGACGCTGTTCAACTGCGTCACCGGCGATTTCGCGCCGAGCTCGGGCGTGATCCGCTTCTTCGGCGAAGACGTCACCGCCTTTCCGCCGCAGGAGCGCATCCGGCGGGGCCTGCGCCGGACCTACCAGATCTCGTCGCTGTTCACCGGGCTTTCGGTGCTCGACAACGTCTATCTCGCCTGCCGGGGTGTCTCGCGGAACCGCTTCTCGCTGCTGCGCCCGCGCCGGGACGACGCGCTGGTCCATGCGGCCGAGACGCTGGTCGAGGCGGTGCATCTCTCGGCCGTCAAAGACAGGCTGGTCGGCGAGCTCGCCTATGGCCAGCAGCGCCAGCTCGAGATCGCGCTCGCCCTGTCGGGGGCGCCGCGCTTCATCCTGTTCGACGAGCCGGCGGCGGGGCTGTCGCCGACCGAGCGGCGCGACCTCGTCCACATCCTGACCTCGCTGCCGAGCCACATCGGCTACATCATCATCGAGCACGACATGGACGTGGCGCTGCGCGTCGTCGAGAGCGTGACGATGATGCACAACGGCCGCATCTTCAAGGAAGGCGCGCCCGAGGAGATCGAGACCGACCCTGAGGTACAGGAACTCTATCTCGGAGGTGGCCATGGCTGAGCGCCTCAAGGCCCCGCCGGGAGCGGGCGTTCCGATCCTGCAGATCGCCGGGCTCAACGTGTTCTACGGGCGCTCCCATGCGCTGCAGGGCGTCGACCTCACGCTGCAGAGCGGCGTGCTCTCGGTGGTCGGCCGCAACGGCATGGGCAAGACCACCATGTGCAAGGCGATCATGGGGCTGGTGCCGGTCAGCTCGGGCTCGATCCGCTTCTTCGGCGAGGGGATCGCGGGGCGCAGCCCGGCCGAGATCGCGCGGCTCGGCATCGGCTACGTGCCGCAGGGGCGCCGGCTCTGGCGCTCGCTCACGGTCGACGAGCATCTGCGGCTGATGCAGCGCTCCAAGCGCGGGGCCTGGACGCCGGAGCGGATCTACGAGGCCTTCCCGCGGCTGGCGGAGCGCCGCAACAATGGCGGCGCGCAACTCTCGGGCGGCGAGCAGCAGATGCTGGCGATCAGCCGGGCGCTGCTGATGAACCCCCGCCTGCTGATCATGGACGAGCCGACGGAAGGGCTCGCGCCCGTCATCGTCGCCCATGTCGAGGAGATGCTGGTGCGCCTCGCCGAGCAGGGCGACGTCGCGATCCTGATCATCGAGCAGAACATCGGCGTGGCCACCGAGATGTCGGACCCGGTCGCCATCATGGTCAATGGCCGGATCAACCGCATCATCGCCTCCGCGACTCTGGCCGGCGATCGCGACCTGCAGCAGCGCCTGCTCGGCGTCGGCCGGCACAGCCACGACGAAACCGACGGCGCGCCCGACAGCGCGGAGACGTCGGAGAGCGGGGCGGCCCGCGCCCCTGCCCCGCCGAGCGGCCCGATGCGGGTCTACAACGCCAATCCGGTGATCCCGACGCGCTGGTCGCAGCCCGTCCCGGCGGCGCGGATCGAGGCGCAGGCACGGACGATCTCGCGCCCGACGCTGGCGACGCGCGACGGCACCCGGGTCGCGGACGGCCGGCGCCATGCGCCCTCGGGCAGCGGCGAGCCGCATGTCATCGTCGTCGGCACGCTCGACACCAAGGGCGAAGAACTGCGCTTCATCCGCGATCTCGTTCAGGCGGACGGGGTACGGGCGCGGCTGGTCGATATCTCGACCTCGGGCCGCAGTGCCGGCGGCGACGTGAGCCCGCAGGAGATCGCGCTCGCCCATCCGCGCGGCTCGGCCGGCATCGCGTCGGGCGACCGCGGCGCGGCCGTGGCGGCGATGACCGAGGCGTTCAAAGCCTGGCTCCCGCGCCAGCAGGGCGTTCTCGGCGTGATCTCGGCCGGCGGCTCGGGGGCGACCGCGATGGTGACGCCCGCCATGCAGGCCCTGCCGATCGGGCTGCCGAAGCTGATGATCTCGACCATGGCCTCGGGCGATGTCGCGGCTTATGTCGGCGCCGCCGACATCACCATGATGCATGCCGTCACCGATGTTCAGGGGATCAACCGGGTCTCGCGGCTGGTTCTCGGCAATGGCGCGCGGGCGATGGCCGCCATGGCCAAGGCGCGGCTGGCCGACCTCACCAGACCGGCGACGACGCGACGGGCCGAGCCCGAAAAGCCGCTCGTCGGCCTCACCATGTTCGGCGTGACAACGCCTTGCGTGCAGCAGGTCTCGCGGCTGCTGGAGGCGGAGTGGGAACCGCTGGTCTTCCACGCCACCGGCACGGGCGGGCGGGCTCTGGAGAAGCTTGTCGACTCCGGCCTCGTCGGCGCCGTCATCGACGTCTCCACCACCGAGATCTGCGACATGATGATGGGCGGATTCCTGCCGGCGACCGAGGACCGTTTCGGCGCGATCATCCGCACCCGCATCCCCTATGTCGGCTCGGTCGGCGCGCTCGACATGGTTAATTTCTTCGCGCCCGAGACGGTGCCGGAGCGTTATCGCGGCCGCAATCTCTATCCGCACAACCCGCAGATCACGCTGATGCGCACGACCGCCGAGGAGAACGTCCGGATGGGGCGCTGGATCGGCGAGCGGCTGAACCTGATGGAGGGGCCGGTGCGCTTCCTCCTGCCCGAGCGCGGCGTCTCGGCGCTCGATGCCCCCGGCCAGCCCTTCCACGATCCGGCCGCCGACGCCGCCCTGTTCCAGGCGCTGGAGCAGACCGTGCGCCAGACGCCGACGCGGCAGCTGATCCGCTGCCCGCATCACATCAACGACCCCGCCTTCGCCGCCGCCCTCGTGCAGCAGTTCCGCGCGCTGCACGCCGGCCGCCGGCGCGAGCGGGCGAAGGCAGGAGGGGCCTGATGGCGAGCTTCGACAAGAAGAGCCTGCTGAAGCGCTTCCGGGCGATGGTGAAGGCGGGCGAGCCGATCGTCGGCGGCGGGGCCGGCACCGGGCTGTCGGCCAAATGCGAGGAGGCTGGCGGGATCGACCTCATCGTCATCTACAATTCCGGTCGCTACCGCATGGCCGGCCGCGGCTCGCTCTCCGGGCTCATGCCCTATGGTGACGCCAACGCCATCGTCATGGAGATGGCGGCCGAGGTGCTGCCCGTGGTGAAGCGCACGCCGGTGATCGCCGGCGTCTGCGGCACCGACCCGTTCCGGCGGATGGACGTCTTCCTCGACGAGGTCGCGCGGATCGGCTTCGCCGGGGTGCAGAACTTCCCGACCGTCGGGCTGATCGACGGCATCTTCCGCAAGAACCTCGAAGAGACCGGCATGGGCTTTGGCCTCGAGGTCGAGATGATCCGTCTGGCCAATGCCAAGGGCCTGCTGACGACGCCTTACGTCTTCTGCGAGGCCGATGCGCGCGCCATGGCGAAAGCGGGCGCCGACATCATCGTCTGCCATCTCGGCCTGACGACGGGCGGAGCGATCGGGGCCGAGACGGCGCTGAAGCTCGCCGACTGCCCGGCGCTGGTCGATGCCTGGGCCGCGGCCGCGCTCGCGGTGAAGAAGGACGCGCTCATCCTCGTCCATGGCGGCCCGGTCGCCGAGCCGGCGGATGCCGACTTCATCATGAAGCACACGAAGCACTGCCACGGCTTCTACGGCGCCTCCTCGATGGAGCGGCTGCCGGTCGAGGTCGCGATCCGCGACCAGACGCGCGCCTTCAAGCGCATCGGGCGGGCGACTGGAGCCAGCAAGGCGAAAGCGACGAAGCCGGCGCGCAAGGCGGGCAAGGCAGCAAAACCATGAGACGGCGGCCCCCACTCTCGGCCCTCGTCCTGAGGAGCCGCGAAGCGGCGTCTCGAAGGACGATCCAGGAGGCTCCGGAGATCACCGGAGCATCCTTCGAGACGCGCTCCTGCGGAGCGCTCCTCAGGATGAGGGCTCAGAGGCAAGCGGCGGCCACGCGTGACACCGACGGGAGGATGAGGACATGACGGGACAGCTGATCGGATCGCTGATCCTCTGGCTGATCGTGGCGGTGATCGTCATCGCCATCGTCGTCTATCTGGTGAACTGGCTGTACCGGCGCTCGTCGAAGGAGGTGTCCTTCGTCCGCACCGGCCTGTTCGGCGAACGGGTGGTGATCAATGGCGGCGCCTTCGTGCTGCCGATCATCCATGACGTCACGCCCGTCAACATGAACGTGCTGCAGCTCGCGGTGACGCGCGCCAGTAATGACGCGCTGATCACCCGCGACCGGATGCGCGTCGACATCGACGCCGAGTTCTATGTGCGGGTGAAGCCCGAGCAGGATTCGGTCTCGGTCGCGGCCGCGACGCTGGGCCGCCGCACGCTCCAGCCCGACCAGCTCCATGCGCTGCTCTCGGGCAAGTTCATCTCGGCGCTGCGCACGGTCGCCTCCGAGATGACGATGGAGGAGATGCACGAGCAGCGCGGGATGTATGTCCAGCGTGTTAAGGAGGCCGCGGCCGAGGCGCTCGACCAGAACGGCCTGCTGCTGGAATCGGTCGCGCTCACCGACCTCGACCAGACCGATCTGCAGTATTTCAATCCCTCCAACCGCTTCGACGCCGCCGGTCTGACCCGGATCATCGAGGAGATCGAGGACAAGCGGAAGCTGCGCAACGACATCGAGCAGGAGTCGATGATCCGCATCCGCACCCGCAATCTCGAAGCCGAGCGCCAGGCGCTCGACATCGAGCGCGACAGCGAGGCGGCGCGGCTCGAGCAGCAGCGCGAGATCGAGATCAAGCGCGCCGTGCAGCGGGCCGAAATCGCCCGCGAGCGCGCGGCCCGCGATACGGAAGCCGAGCAGGCGCAGATCCTCTCGCGCGAAGAGATCGAGAAGTCGCGCATCTCCAACGAGCGCGCGATCAGCGAGGCGCGCATCGCCTCCGAGCGCGACATCCGCCAGCAGGAGATCGCGCGCACGCAGGCCGTCGAGGAGGCCGAGATCAGTTCGCGCGAGCTGATCGAGAAGGCCCGCATCGCCAATGAACAGGCGATCAGCGCGGCCCGCATCGCCTCGGAGCGCGACATCCGCCAGAAGGAGATCGAACGTGCGCAGACGCTCGAAGCCGCCGAGATCGCGGCGCGGGAGGCGACCGAGAAGGCGCGTATCCTGCAGGAAACCGCGATCAGCGCCGAGCGCATCATCCGCGAGCAGGAGATCCGCAACCGCGAGATCGAGCGCACCCGCGTGCTCGATCAGGAGGACATCGCGGCGCGCGAGGCGGTCGACACCGCCCGCATCGGCCAGGAGGAGCGCGTCCGTGCGCTCGGCATCGCGCGCAACCGCGCCCTGGACGAGGCCGAGATCGCCGCCCGCGAGGCGGTCGAGAAGGCCCGCATCGCGCAGGAGACCGTGCTGACGGCCGAGCGCATCGCCCTGGAACAGCGCAAGCGCCTGCTGGAGATCGAGCAGACCGAGACGATCGAGGCGGCCGAGATCGCGGCGCGCGAGAGCGTCGAGAAGGCGCGCATCAGCCAGGAGCGGACCGTCGCCGGCGAGCGCATCCGCCGCGACGAGGAGATCCGCAATCTGGAGATCGCCCGCAACCAAGCCATCGACGCCGCCGAGATCGCCGCCCGCGAGGCGACGGAAGCCGCGCGGATCGCCCAGGAGAAGGTCGTCGCCGCCGAGCGGATCGCGGCCGAACTCGCCACGAAGGAGCTGGAGATCCGCCGCAACGCCGATCTCGACACCGCCGAGATCAAGCGTCGCGATGCCGTCGAGCGCCAGCGCATCGCCACCGAACTCAAGCTCGACGAAGAGCGCATCGACGCGGCGAAGTCGCGCGAGATGCTGCAGATCGCCCAGAAGAAGGCGGTCGAGGTCGCGGAAGAGGACCGCGCCATCGTGCTCGCCGCCAAGAGGGTCGAGCGCACCGACGCCGACAGCGCGCTGCGTCAGGCCGAGATCGCGGCGAAGCAGCAGGTCGAATCCGTCGACATCGTCCGCGAACAGGCCCTGGAGGCTGCCCGGATCGAGCGCCGGCGCGCGCTGGAGCAGCTCGAGATCGCCCGCACCCAGGCGCTGCAGGAGGCGCAGATCGCCTCCAACGAGGAGGTGGAGCGGGCCCGCATCTCGTCGGATCGCGGGCTCGACGAGGCCCGGGTCGGGCGCCAGCGCGAGCTGCGCAAGCTGGAGATCGCGAGGGAGCGCGACGTCGAGGCCGCCGCCATGGACAAGGCGATCGCGCTCTACACCAAGTCACTGGAGGAATCCGCCGCCCAGGCCAGTGCCGAGAGCGCCCGCGCCAAGGCGGTCGAGGCCGAGGAACAGGTCAAGACGATCCGCGAGAGCGAAGGCGCCAAGCGCCGCAAGACCGTCGAGGTGCTGCTGGCCGAGAAGGCGGCGGAGGAATCCAACATCGCCGCCGCCGCCGACAAGGTCCGCCGGACCGTCGAGGCCGAGGCGCAGAAGCTGCTCTACGAGGCCGAGAACGTGCTCAGCGACGGCGCCCGCTACGGGCTGTTCCGGCGCCGCCTGCTCGACAAGATCGAGGGCATCGTGCGCGAGAGCGTCAAGCCGATGGAGAAGATCGAGGGCATCCGCATCCTCCACGTCGACGGTCTCGCCGGAGGCGCCGGCTCGGGCGGAGCCGGGGGCGCGGCGCGCTCGCCGACCGACGAGGTGATCGAGTCGGCGCTGCGCTACCGCGTGCAGGCGCCGATGATCGACCAGGTGCTGAAGGAGATCGGCATCGAGGGCGGCAATCTCGCCAAGATGGGCGGGCTCATGCGCGAGGCCTCCGACATGCAGCGCGTCGCCAAGGAGGCCCAGCCGGCGAAGCCGAAGGGCGGCGGCGATCCCAAGGCTGGCGGCGAGGGTCCTGCCCCCGAAGCCGGCGCCGGCAAGACCTCCTGAGGCGTAAAGCTCATGGCCCGCGTCTACGTCTCCAGCGTCATCTCCGCCCCCGCCGCCAAGGTCTGGGCCCGCGTGCGCGATTTCAACGGCCTGCCAAACTGGCATCCGCGCATCGCCGAAAGCCGGATCGAGAACGGCGAGCCCGCCGACAAGGTCGGCTGCATCCGCGCCTTCTCGCTGCGCAGCGGCGACCGGCTGCGCGAGCAGCTGCTGGGGCTCTCCGACTACGACATGTTCTGCACCTACTCGATCCTGGATTCGCCGATGCCGCTGACGAACTACGTCGCGACGCTGCGGCTGACCCCGATCACAGACCAGGACCGCACCTTCATCGAATGGTCGGCGGATTTCGACTGCGCGCCGGAGCGCGAGGCGGAGCTGGTGGAGGGAATCGGCACCAACGTCTTCCAGGGCGGTTTCGACGCCCTCAAGCGCGCATTCGGGGGATGAGGGCATGCCTCATGTCGTCCGCAGCACGATCATCGATGCGCCGGTCGACCTGCTCTGGTCGGTGCTGCGCGACTTCAATGGCCATGATCGCTGGCACCCGATCGTCGCGCGGAGCGAGATCGAGCGCGGCCACCCGTCCGACCGGATCGGCTGCATCAGACGCTTCTGGCTGCAGGACGGCAGCGAACTGCGCGAGCAGCTCCTCACGCTGTCGGACCTCGAAATGACCTTCAGCTACTGCCTGCTCGACACGCCGATCCCACTCTTCAACTACGTCGCCCATGTGCGGCTGCTGCCGGTGACCGACGGCAACCGTGCCTTCTGGCACTGGGAAAGCCGGTTCACCACGCCACGCGGCCGCGAGGCGGAGCTCGCCCGCATCGTCGGCGACGAGGTCTACACCAACGGCATCGAGGCAGTGCGCCGCCTGCCGGAACTCGCGCGGGAGGCGGTCTGACATGCTCGCTGTGAGAAGCTGCGCGACGCTCGCAGAAGCCGCCGGCATCCTGTCCGGGGACCGGCAGGCGGTGCTGATCGGCGGTGGCACGCTGGTGATGCGCGACGTCAACGAGGGCCGGCTGACCGAGGGCACGCTGCTGCGCGTCACCGACCCCGCCTTCCGGCGGATCGACGCCCATGGCGCCCGCATCGAGCTCGGCGGCGGGGTCACGATGGGCCAGATCCTGGCCAGCCGCGAGCTGGCCTTCCTGCACCCGGCCGCGCGCGCCATCGGTGGCCCGGCCGTGCGCAACATGGCAAGCGTCGGCGGCAATCTCTTCGCGCCCGCTCCTTACGGCGACTTCACCGTGGCGCTGCTCGCGCTCGAGGCGCAGGTCTTGGTGCAGTCCGGCTTCGGCAGCGGGCGCGCGACGCCGCTGGAGGAGTTCCTGGCGGCCCGCGAGCGCATGGGTCCTGCTCTGGTCAGCGCGCTCCAGTTCCCGCGGCCGGCCAATCCGGGCGATTTCCACTTCCGCAAGATCAGCCGCGTCAAGCCGAAGGGGATTTCGGTGCTCTCGATCGCCGCGCATCTGCCGCTGGCCGGCGGGCGGGTGAGCCAGGCGCGGGTCGCCTATGGCGCGATGGCGCCGACGCCGATCCGGGCGCGCGGCGTCGAGCGCACGCTGGAGGGCAAGAGCCTGGATGCAGCCGCGATCTCCGCCGCGAAAGCGAGCGCTCTCGAAGGCTGCCGTCCCGCGACCGATGCGATCGCCAGCGAGTGGTATCGCCGCGAGGTGCTGCCCGTCCATCTCGGCCGGCTGCTTGCCGGCGAGCCCCGCTGAGGAGCGCGCGATGGCCAAGATCCCCGTCCAGTTCCGCCTCAACGGCACCGACCGCGCCGCCTTCGTCGATGCGCCCGAGACGCTGCTCAACACGCTGCGCCGGAGCCTGGGCGACTTCGCCCCGAAATATGGCTGCGGCCAGGGAGCCTGCGGCGTCTGCACCGTGCTGATCGACGGCGAGCCCCATCTCTCCTGCCTGACGCTGTCCGTCGCCTGCGAGGGCCGGCAGGTCGAGACGGCGTCGGGGATGGCTGATGGCCCCGATCTGCACCCGCTGCAGGTGCAGTTCATGGAGCATTTTGCCGCGCAGTGCGGGTTCTGCACGCCGGGCATGCTGACGGTGGCGCGAGCCCTGCTCGACAAAAACCCTAACCCCACCCGCGACGAGGTCATTGAAGCCATCAGCGGCAACATCTGCCGCTGCACCGGCTACGAACCCATCGTCGCCGCGATCCTCGCCGCAGCCGGTTCGCCCGGCCTTCGCCGCGCCTGAGGGAGTCCGACATGCTGGAAATGCGTAAGGACCTCTTCGCTGACGAGCGCGACGACAATCTCAACGTCGTCGGCAAGGGCATCCAGCGTCAGGACATGCCCGGTCATGTCACCGGGCTGACGCGCTATTTCGACGATCACGCCTTCGACGGGCTGCTGCATCTCAAGGTGGTGCGCAGCCCCCATGCCAGCGCCCGTATCCGCTCGATCGACGTTTCGGCCGCGGCGCGCGCGCCGGGCGTCAAGCGCGTGCTGCGCGCCGCCGACGTGCCGGTGAACAGGAACACGCTGCTCAGCCTGATCAATTTCGGCAAGGACGACGAGCCTTCGCTGGCTGTCGACAAGGTCCATTACGTCGGCGAGCCGGTGGTCGCCATCATAGCCGAAAGCGAGGCGCAGGCGCTGGCCGCGAAGGCGCTGGTCCGCATCGACTACGAGCCGATGCCGGCCGTGTTCGATGTCGAGGAGGCGCTGAAGCCGGGCGCGCCCGTCGTCAACGAGACCTATCCGGCGAACTACTTCGAATATCACGAGCGTTTCGACCACCAGAAGCTGCGCTTCGGCGATGTCGAGCGCGCCTTTGCCGGTGCCGACATGGTGCTGGAGCACCGCTACCAGATGTCGCCGATCGAGCATGCGCCGACGGAGACCAACGGCTCGATCGCTGCGCCCGAGCAGAACGGCCGCTTCGTGGTCCATTCCTGCGCGCAGGGCCTGTTCTTCGCGCTGGGGACGACCGCGAAGATCGTCGCGGTCGAATCCAACCGCCTGCATTTCATCGGCGGCACGGTCGGCGGCGGCTTCGGCGGCAAGGTCGACTCGCTGACCGAACCTCTGGCCGTGCTCGGCGCGATGGTGACGGGGCGCCCGGTCCGCTTCGTGCTCGATCGTGAGGAGGAGATGCTCTACGGCTCGCCGCGCGGGGCCGAGCGCATCTACATCAAGGACGGGCTGATGCGCGACGGGCGCATCGTCGCCCGCCAGATCCGCAGCTATTTCGATGCCGGCGCCTATACGCGGCTGTCGAGCTATGCCGCGATCAAGTGCACCGCGCATCTGCCGGGGCCGTACTGGATTCCCAACGTCGCCTCCGACGTCCATGTCGCCTACACCAACCGCTGCCCGTCCACCGCCATGCGCGGCTTCGGCATCACGGCGGTCGACTTCGCGCTAGAGGTCCAGATGGACCGGCTCGCCGAGGCGGCCGGCATGGACCCGATGGAGTTCCGGATCCTCAACGCCTATCGCGACGGGGACATGAAGCCGCATCGGCGCAAGGCCTCGAACACGGCGCTGATCGAATGCGTCCAGGTCGCGGCCGGGAAGGCGAACTGGCCGATCTCCGAGCAGGCGCAGCGCCAATCGTCCCTGACCGGCGGCGGCGCCGGCGAGCGCGCCCAGATCCCCGCCACCGTGCTCGATGCACGCGGCCAGATCGGCCGGCCCGAGACGCGGCAATCGGGCCCGACGCAGACCCTGCCGGCGGGCACCACCCGCATCGCCTTGAGCAAGCAGCCGGTGATGGAGGGCGCGCGCGACGGGCGCGCCGCGCCGACGCAGGTGCCGCGTTACGAGGCGCCGCGACCCGCCATGACAACGCCGCCGCCCTACCCGCCGCCACCGTCGGCGCCGTCCCCCTACCAGCCGGTGGCGGGGCAGCAGCCCTATCAGCCGTCACCACCCTCCCCGACTGCTCCGCCAGCTCCGGCACCGGCCGCACCCGCGCAGACCCAGCATGGCGCGGTGCGCTTCTCATCCGTCTTCGGCACGAGGAGGCGCTGACATGGCTCGTCACGAAGGTCGCGGCATGGCGTCGGTCAACTACCCGATCGGGATGAATCTCGGCGGCGATCCGAGCCAGGCGCTGATCCACTCCAACCCGGACGGCAAGTTCACCGTCGCGCTCTCGGCGATCGATCTCGGCCAGGGCATGAAGCAGGTCTCGCGGCAGATCGCGGCGGAAACGCTCGGCGTGCCCGTCGAGGACGTCTATGTCGACACCGCCGACAGCGACACCGGTCCCCATGACATGGGCTCCTTCGCCTCGCGCGGCACGCATCGCATGGGCAACGCCATCATCGTCGCAGCCCGCGAGGCCCGCGGCGTGCTGCTGGAGGCCGCGGCCGAGGAACTCGAGGTCGATGCCGGCGACCTCGTCACCGACGGGCGCGGCAACATCCATGTCCGGGGCGCGCCCTCGCGCTCGATCACGGTCAAGGCGACCGCCCAGGCGGCGCAGTTCAAGCAGGGCAAGACCATCGCAGGGCGCGGCATCTTCCTGATCCCGCTCTCGGCGGTCGATGCGGAAACCGGCGAAATGAACCCCAACACCGCCTTCGCCCATGCCTGCCTCGTGGCCGACGTCGCGGTCGACGACGAGACTGGCGAGGTTGAAGTGCTCAGAATGACCAGCGCCTATGAGCTCGGCCGGGTGATCAACCCCCGCATGGTCGAGCAGCAGCTCGTCGGCGGGGCCTGGATGGGCATGAGCCATGCGCTCTACGAGACGCCCGAGCCCTATTATCCCGACACGGCCCATGGCCCGCGCGACTTCAACGAGTACCTGATGCCGGGGCCGGGCGAGATCGCGCCCTATCACGTCACGGTGCTGGAGCGCCCGGCGCCCGACGGGCCCTATGGCGGCAAGGGACCCGGCGAGATGTGCGCCAACCCCGTCCTGCCGGCGATCGCCAACGCCGTCTACAACGCCGTCGGCGTGCGCGTCGACGAGCTGCCGATCACGCCCGAGAAGATCCTGCGCGGCATCCGGGCCAATGGCGGCGTGAAGCCGGGCCCGCGCCGCGGCGGCCCCGTGACCTGGCGGTGACGGCATGGCGCTGCGCAGCACCGTCGCCGGCCTCTCCAGCCCCGAGGACCTCGCCCGGGCCCTGACGGGCGCGATGTATCTCGCCGATGACGGCATCGCCACCGCCGGCTATCTCGCGCTCGCTCTCGGCAAGCCGCTGCTGCTGGAGGGCGCGCCCGGCGTCGGCAAGACGGAAGCCGCCAAGGCGATCGCCGGCATCCTCGGGCGCCAGTTGATCCGGCTGCAATGCTTCGAGGGCATCGACGCCTCGGCAGCGCTCTACGAGTGGAACTATCCGCGCCAGATGCTGGCGATCCGCCAGGCGCGGGAGGGCGAGACGCTCGACATCTACCGCGACGATTTCCTGATCGAGCGGCCGATGCTGACGGCGCTGCGAAGGCCGGACTCCACCGTGCTCCTGATCGACGAAATCGATCGCTCGGACCATGAATTCGAGGCCTTCCTGCTCGAATTCCTCTCCGATTTCTCGATCTCGATCCCCGAGCGCGGCACCCTGCGCGCCGCCGAGCGGCCGGTCGTGGTCCTGACCTCGAACCGCACGCGGGAGCTGCACGAGGCGCTGCGGCGCCGCTGCGTCTATCACTACATCGCCTATCCCGAGCCCGAGCGGGAGGCGCAGATCATCATGATGCGCTCCTCGGCCGTCGCCGAGGGCACGGCGCGGGCCGTCGTCCAGGCCATCGGGCTCCTGCGGCAGGAGCCGCTGGCGAAACCGCCGGGCGTGGCGGAGGCTGTCGACTGGGCGGAGGCCGCCACCGCGCTCGCCCGGGCCGGCGCGCCCTGGCCGGAGGCGTTCCGTCGCTCGCTGGGCGCCGCGATCAAGGACGAGGAGGATTTCGTCCATTTGCGCCCCCGCCTGCCGCTGATCATTCCGGGGCTGGCGGCATGAGGCGGCTCGTCCAACCCTCAGCCCTCATCCTGAGGAGCGCCGCAGGCGCGTCTCGAAGGATGGTCGAGGAGGTTCCGGCGTTGGCTGGAGCATCCTTCGAGACGCCGCTGGCGCGGCTCCTCAGGATGAGGGCGGAGTGTGAGCCGGAGGGTTGGCGATGATCGCCCCCCTCCCCGCCGCCGCACGCCTCTTCGTCGCCTTCCCGACGCTGCTGCGCGGCCATGGGTTCTCGGTCGCGCCCGAGCAGACCACGAGCTTCCTGATGGCGGTCGAGCTGCTCGGACCGCGCAGCATCGAGCACATCCGCAAGGCGGCGGTGGCGACGCTCGCGCCGCATCCCGAGCAGCGCCCGCTGTTCGATGCGCTGTTCGACCTGCATTTCCTCGGCGCCATCGCGGAACCCGGCGACGAGGATTTCGCCCCCGACGAGGAGATGGCGGTCCAGGAGGATTCCGGCTCGCGCGAGATCCTTATCGGCGAGGAGGTCAACGAGACCGGTCAGGCTGCAACGGGGGCGGAGGCCCTGTCGGTCCGGGCGCTCAAGCCGCTCGATGAGAGCGAGACCCTGCGCCGCTTCGCCCGGGCGCTGCCGGCGGCCCTGCCCCGCCGCCGCGGCTACCGCCATCGCGGTGCCCGGCGGGGGGCGAGCGTCGATCTCGCCCGCAGCCTGCGCGCCGCGATCCGCCATGACGGCGAGGTGATGAGCCTGAAGAAGCTGAGGCGCGTCACGCGTCCGCGCCCGATCCTGCTTCTGATCGACGTTTCCGGCTCGATGAAACAGCGCAGCGACGCCAATCTCGCCCTGGCGCATGCGATCGTGCAGGCGACGCCGCGGGTCGAGGTCTTCACCTTCGGCACCAGGCTGACGCGGGTGACGCGGGCGCTGCGCCGCCGGCGCCGCGAGCATGCACTGGCCGACGCATCGGGCCTCGTCGCCGACTGGGATGGCGGCACGCGCATCGGCGATGCGCTGCAGGCCTTCCTCGCCGTGCCGCGCTTCGCGTCCTACGCCCGCGGCGCGGTCGTGGTGGTGCTGTCGGACGGGCTGGAGCGCGGCGATCCGGCGGCGCTGGTCTCGGCCGTCGCAAGGCTGGCCGCCCGCGCCCATCGCATCGACTGGCTGACGCCGCTCGCCAGCGACCCCGGCTACCGGCCCGAGACCGAGGCATTGCGCCTGATCGCGCCGGCGCTCGCCAGTCTCGGCCATGGCGGCAGCACGGCGCGGATCTGCCGCCACATCCTTTCGTTCGGAGGCTCTGCCGCGGCATGACCGGCATCATCGACTCGCATTTCCACATCTGGCGCCAGGCCGATCTGCCCTGGCTGCTGGGCCCGATGCAGCCGCGCATCTTCGGCCCCTATGAGCCGATCCGGCGTGACTATCCGGTTGCGGAGTACCTCGCGGATTGTCGCCCCTGCGGCATGACGCAAGCCGTCTATGTCCAGGCGAACTGGGCGCCGGCGCGTCATCTCGACGAGGTCGCCTTCGTCTCGCAGGCCTCCGACGAATCCGGCTTCCCGATCGCGATCGTCGCCTATGCCGACATGCTCGCAGACGACGTCCGGCCGCAGCTCGACGCGCTGGCGCAAAACCCGCGAGTGCGCGGCGTGCGCATGCAGCTGCACTGGCACGAGAACCCGCTCTATCGCTTCGCCAGCGGCGCCGATCTTTGCCGCAACCCGCTCTTGCAGGCTAATATCGGCCGGCTGGCTGACTACGCCTTCAGCTTCGACCTGCAGGTCTTCGCCCCGCAGATGGCGGGCGCAGCCGAACTCGCCGCGGCCTGTCCGGAGGTGACCTTCATCCTCCAGCATGCCGGCATGCTGGAGGATTTGTCGGCGGAGGGCATCGCGCACTGGCGGGACGGCATGGCTGCCCTCGCAGCCCGGCCGAACATTGTCAGCAAGCTGTCGGGGCTTGGCACCTTCCTGCGCCGCAATGACCCCGCGCACATTGCCTTCGTCGTGGCCGAGACACTCGCGCTGTTCGGACCCGAACGCTGTCTGTTCGGCTCCAATTTCCCGATCGAGAAGCTCTGGACGAGCTATCCCGAGCTGATCGAGGCCCATCGCGCCGCCGTGCCCGAGGGCGCAGCGGACGCTGTCTTCAGCCACACCGCGCGGCGGGTCTACCGCCTCGCCCAGCCCTGACGGAGAACCTCCATGGCGCTCGAAATCAAGATCCTCGACTACGGCGATATCGAGCTGGAATCGAGCTTCCTCGTGCTCGGCCGCGATTGCGGACGGACGCGGCGCGTGCCGACCTATGGCTTCCTGATCCTGGGCGGCCCCTGGCCTGTGGTGGTCGACACCGGCTACCGGCACAACCAGATCATGGAAACGCTCGGCATGCGCGGGCTCCAGTTCCACGAGAACATGATCGAGAACCAGCTCGCCAAATACGGCGTGCGGATGGGCGATGTGCGCTATGTCATGCACACCCATCTCCACATCGACCATGCCGGGAAGGACGAGCTCTTCCCGATGAACACGACGGTGATCGTCAACCGCCGCGAGCTGGAATACTCGGTCTCCGGCCTGATGCACCCGCAATACCCCGCGCCGGACATCAAGCACCTGATCGACCGGCTGCACACGCGCGATGCGCTGCGCTTCGAGGATCTGGAGCTCTCCGGGATGATCGAGCTCTTCCCCGGCTGCTATCTGGAGGCCGCCGGGGCCCACACCGAGGGCTCGATGAACGTCCATGTCGACACGATCGAGGGGCGCGCCATCATCTGCGGCGACGTGATCTATGATTTCAACGACCAGATCGTCACGCCCTTCCACGAGATCAGCGCCAACGAGCCGCGCACCACCGGCAATCACGGCGTCTCCAAGCGCGAGGAAAAGGCCGCGATCAAGAAGCTGCTCTCGACGGGCAAATTCCTGCTGCCGGTCCATGACAAGCCGGCCAAGATCGCCCACGGTCACGTCGTCGGCCGCATGGATATGGCGGTTCCCGGCCCGGTCGTGCAGTCGCTGCCGCCGCGCAACTGGTTCGCGGCATAGGACTGCCGCCATGACCACCCATGTCGCCGTCCGCCCTGTCTTCGCCGACCTCGTCGATCTCTGGGCGCCGGTGCGCCAGCTCGGCACCGGCTTCGAATTCTGCGAAGGGCCGGTCTGGCATCCGCGCGAGCAGCATCTGCTGTTCTCCGACATGCCGGGCGACGTCCGCCGTCGCTGGGACAAGGCTGGCGTGCGCGAGGTCAGGCGGCCGGCGAACAAATGCAACGGCATGACCTATGACGCGGACCTCAACCTGATCGTCTGCGAACACGCGACCTCGTCGCTGATCCGCGAGCGGCCGGACGGACGCCGCGAGGTGCTGGCCTCGCATTTCGAGGGGCAGGAGCTCAACAGCCCCAACGACGTCGTGGTGAAGTCGGACGGGTCGATCTACTTCTCCGACCCCTGGTATGGCCGCATGCCGGTCTTCGGCGTCGAGCGGCCGCGCCAGCTCGGCTTCCAGGGCATTTATCGCATTCCGCCGGGCGGTGGCGAACCGCAGCTCCTGGTCGACCGCTATCTCTTCGACCAGCCCAACGGCCTGTGCTTCTGCCCGACCGAGGACCGGCTCTTCGTCAACGACACCGTCCAGCACAACATCCGCGTCTTCCCGATCCTGCCCGATGGGCGGCTCGGACCGGGCCGCGTCTTCGCCTCCGGCATCGTCTCGGCCAGCGAGCCCGGCGTGCCCGACGGCATGAAATGCGATGCGCAGGGCAACCTCTGGGTCTGCGGACCCGGCGGCGTCTGCGTCTACACGATCAAGGGCGAGCTGATCGGCAAGCTGCGCGTGCCCGAGCTCGTCGGCAACCTGACCTGGGGCGGACCCTACTGGCGCACGCTGTTCCTGACCGCGACGCATTCGCTTTATGCCGTCGAGACCAAGGTCGGCCCGCGGATGGAGCCCTATATGAAGGCCACTGGCGGGCCGAGTGGCCGCAGCAGCGGCAGCGCTTCGACTGAGCCCGTTTCGGGCGTCAAGTCCGCCGCGACCGTCGCCGCCAGCGGTGCGAAGAAGGCCGCGGCCGGCTACCGGCTCGACCCGGTGCGTTGCGCCCTGATCATCCAGGACATGCAGAACGACGTCGTGATGGAGGGCGGCGCCTTCGCCTCCTCGGGATCGCCGGAGCATTGCCGGCAGCAGAACGCGATCGCCAACGCGGGCCGTCTGGCACAGGCGGCGCGCGCCCGCGGCATCCCGGTGATCCATGTCTGGTTCGTGGTCGAACCGGGAGCGCCGGGCGTCACCATGAACGCACCGCTGTTCGAGGGGCTGGCGGACGCCAAGGCGCTGGTGCGCGGGACCTGGGGCTGCGCGCCCGTGCCCGGGCTGGAGGCACAGGCCGGCGACCATGTCGTCGAGAAATGCCGCATGAGCGCCTGGGAGGGGACAAGGCTGGAAACCGTGCTCAAGGCGCTCGGCCGCGACATCGTCATCGTCACGGGCGCCTGGACCAACATGTCGATCGAGCACACCGCGCGCAGCGGCGCCGACAAGGGCTATTTCATGCTCGTGCCGGAGGACGCCTGCTCGACCATGAATGCGGAATGGCACACGGCCTCGGTGAACTACGCATTGCAGAATGTCGCGGTGGTCACGGATGTCGATGCCGTGATCGCCGCCGCGACGTAGGCGGGCGCCTGCGTGCCTCGCTGATCTGCAGGGCTGCTGCAGCCCGTCAGCCGAGCCACCTCTTCACCCGCGCGCCGATCGCGTCGGTCGAGATGCCGTAGCGGTCGTGGAGCGTGGGCAGGGCGCCGGCGGCGAGGAACTCGTCGGGCAGGCCGATCATCCGGAAGGCGCAATGAACGCCTTCCCGCATGAGCAGGCCCGCCACAGCCTCGCCCAGGCCGCCGATAACCGTGTGGTTTTCGGCCACCACGACCAGGCGGCCGGGCCTGGAACAGGCCTCCAGGATGGTCGCGGCATCGAGGGGCTTGATGGTCGGCACATGCAGCACGGCCGCGTCGACGCGATCCTTCGCGAGGGCCTGAGCGGCCTCGAGCGCGCGCATCGTCATGATGCCGGAGGCGATGAACAGCACCTCGCCGCCATCGCGCAGCAGCTTCGCCTTGCCGAGTTCGAAGGTGTAGCCGTACTCGTCGAGCACGAGCGGCACCTGTCCGCGCAGAAGCCGCATGTAGACCGGCCCCGCATGGCTGGCGATCGCCGGCACCGCCTGCTCGATCTCATGGGCATCGCAGGGATCGACGACGACCATGCCCGGCATGGCGCGCATGAGCGCGAGATCTTCCGCGGCCTGGTGCGAGGGGCCGTAGCCCGAGGTCAAACCCGGCAGCGCGCAGACGATCTTCACATTGCGGTCTTCCTCCGCGATCGTCTGGTGGATGAAGTCGTAGGCCCGCCGGGAGGCGAACACGGCATAGGTCGTCGCGAAGGGCAGGAACCCCTCGGCCGCGAGGCCCGAGGCGGCCCCGAAGAGCAGCTGCTCGGCCATGCCCATCTGGTAATGCCGCTCGGGAAACGCCTTCGCGAAGATGTGCAGGTCGGTGTACTTGCCGAGATCGGCGGTCATGCCGAGCACCCGCTCGTCCTTCTCCGCCAGCGCGACCAGCGCATGGCCGAAGGGAGCCGGCCTGGTGCGCTGCCCCTCTCCGGCGATCGACGCGATCATCGCGGAGGTGGTCAGCCGGGGCTTCCCGGAGGGATTCGGGGCACCGGGCTTCATGACGGCCTCCTTTCGTCGAGCGCCGCGAGCGCGAGCTGCCACTCATGGGCCTCGACCCGGATGAAGTGGTTCTTCTCGCGCGCTTCGAGAAAGGGCACGCCCTTCCCCATCAGCGTGTCGGCGATGATCATGCTGGGGCGGCCGCGCTCGGCCTTCGCAGCGTCGAAGGCGCGCCGGACGGCGTCGAGATCGTTGCCATCGACACGCTGCGCGAACCAGCCGAAGGCGGCGAGCTTGTCGGCGAGCGGCTCGAAGGCCATCACGCTCGTCGAGGGTCCGTCAGCCTGCTGATTGTTGACGTCGACGACCGCGATCAGATTGTCGAGCTTGTAATGGGCGGCGGAGAGGATCGCCTCCCAGACCGAGCCCTCGTCCAGCTCGCCATCCGAGAACAGGGTGTAGACGGTCGCATCCGATTGCTTGCGCTTGAGCCCCAGCGCCCGGCCGACGGCGATCGACAGGCCGAGCCCGAGCGAGCCGCCCGACATCTCCATGCCCGGCGTATAGGCGGCCATCCCCGACATGGGCAGCCGGCTCTCGTCGGAGCCATAGGTCTCGAGCTCCTGCTCGGGGATGACGCCGGCTTCGATCAGCGCCGCGTAAAGGGCGATCGCGTAGTGGCCGTTCGAGAGCAGGAAGCGGTCGCGCCCTTCCCAGTCCGGATCATCGGGGCGGTAGCGCATGGCGTGGAAGTAGGCGACGGCGAGAACATCGGCGATGTCGAGCGCCTGCGCGATGTAGCCCTGGCCCTGGACCTCGCCCATCAGGATGGCGTGGCGGCGGATGTTCCAGGCCCGGCGTTCGAGCGAGACATTGTGGCCGATCGGGGCGCTGCCCATGGTCATGATCTCCTCAGCCGTGGATCAGCATGCCGCCGTTGACGTCGATGACGGCGCCGGTGACGTAGGCCGAAAGATCGGAGGCGAGGAACAGGTAGATGCCCGCGACGTCGGCGGCCTGGCCGAGCCTTCCGAGCGGAATGCCCTTGATGATGTCGGCCCGCATCTCGGGGGTCAGCTTGTCGCCGGTGATGTCGGTCTCGATCAGGCCCGGCGTCACGCAGTTGACGCGAATGCCGTCCGGCCCGAACTCGCGCGCCATCGCCTTGGCGAGACCCAGCACCCCCGCCTTGGCCGAGGAGTAGTGCGGCCCTCCGAAGATTCCGCCACCGCGCTGGGCGGAGACCGACGACATGCAGGCGATCGCGCCCTGCCGGCGGGCCTGCATGTGCGGGATGAAGACCTGGCTGAGAAACAGCACGCCCTTGCAGTTGATGTCCTGGATGCGGTCCCAGCTCGCCTCGTCGATGTCGAGCGTCTTCACCGGCTGCGTGACGCCGGCGTTGTTGATGAGAATGTCGATCTGTCCGAAGGTTTCGATGACGCGGTCGGCAGCCGCCTGGCAGGAGGCCTTGTCGGCGACGTCGCAGCGCAGGCCGAGATGCTGCGGCCCCAGCTTCGCCGCGGCATCGCGTGCCGCCTCGCCGTCGATGTCGAGAATGGCGACGCGCGCCCCCTGCGCGGCGAAGAGTCTGGCGGTGGCGAGGCCGATGCCGCGCATGCTCGCGGCGCCCGAAATGGCCGCTGTCTTTCCCTGCAGAAGCATGTCCGTCCCTGAAGCGTTTCTGGTTGTTGGAGAGACTGACTTGTTTTTCCCGGGCCCCTAAGCGCAAAAATTGTGCGATCAGATGAATCTGACTCATCCATGCCTCTCGTCACGCGAACGGCCCGGAGACCCCGATGCGACGCCTGCCACTCTCCTCGCTCGAGGCTTTCGAGGCCGCTGCCAGGACGGGGTCCTTCCGCGCGGCGGGCGAGGAACTCGGGATCTCGGCCAGCGCGATCAGCCATGGCGTCCGCAAGCTCGAAGACCTGATGGGCGCGACGCTGTTCGACCGGCAGAGCCGCACGGTCCGGCTCAACGGGGCCGGCGAAGCGCTGCTCGAGCATGTCGCGGCGGGGTTCGACCAGATGCGACAGGGCGTGGAAACGGTCGGCGCCCGATCCGGCAACCTCCTGCGGCTGCACTGCGCCCCCTCGATGGCGGCCCAGTGGCTGCTGCCCAGGCTGCGCCATCTCTTCGTCGCCCAGCCCGGCCTGGAAGTCCGCCTCGCGGCGGGCATCGATTATCCGCGCTTCGAGCATGACGAGTTCGATGCCGACATCTGCTACGGCCCCCCACGCCAGGAGGGGCTGATCGTCATGCCTCTCGGCGAGGAGACCGTGACGCCGCTCTGCGCGCCCGAACTCGCCGCGCGGATCACGTCGCCGGACGATCTGACGGGCGCCCGCCTGATCGAGAGCGACAACAAGCGCGTGCGCTGGACGAACTGGTTCGGCGCCAACGGGATCGTTCCTCCGGCGCCCTGCGGCTCCCGCTTCGACCGCTCCTTCATGGCGATCGCCGCGGCCGTCGACGGTCTCGGCGTCGCGCTCGAATCGACGCGCCTCGCCGAGCGCGAACTCGCCGATGGCCGCTTGGTGGCGCCGCTGGCCGGCCTCGCCCGCGATATTCGCTATACGGGCCACTACCTGGTCTTTCCGCGCGTGGCCAAGTCCCGCCGCGCGGTGCGCCTGTTCGCGCAGTGGCTGACCACCGAACTGCGCCTGCCGCAACCCGCCTTCTGACGCCATGCGAGCGGCCGACCGACCCTCAGCTCCGGCGCTAACCAAGACAATGCGTCGCCGCCGCCTTCCCTTGACCTTACCCTATGGGAAGCTTCAACTTTCGGTCTTACTTCGCGAATCGGCAGAACAGCGTGACCGGATCGGACATCCTGAGCCAGGCACTCAAGGCGACCGTTTTGGTCGTCCTGTTGTCGCTTGGCTGGGCCATCCCGGTGCAGGCGCATTCCGGCCACGCCAAACCCAAGGCCGTAGCAGCCGCCGAGGCGATACCGCAGGACGCACGCCTGACCGTCACCGCCGCTTCGCCTCAACCTGAGACAGTCGGGGGCTGCGAGCCATCCGCGCAGCGGGCATCCGAACCGGCCGGCGATTGCCCGCAGAATGGGGGCTCTGATCGCAGCTGCTGCGGCACGATGTGCACGTCCGCCGTGATCGAACACGCCGTCGCGTCGCTGCCCTTGCGGGTCTCTCACAGGATCCGGCTCGGCTTGCCACCGGAGCACGCTACGCCCGAGCAGGCGCCGGGTCTCGACGCCAGACCTCCACGAACCATCGACATCGCTTGAGCGTCGGCCGGCTGACCAGCCGCGCCGCCGGATGGTCATGCCGATCGTGATGGGTTCGTTTCATGTTTTCGTTCGTCCGCAGCCTCGCACGCTGCCTCGTCGCGCCTGTGGCGCTGGCTTCCCTCCTGTCCGTTGCCCCGCTCGCGGCCCATGAGGGCCACGACCATGGCGCCCCGCCCGCGCCTGTCGCCACCGCGGGCTCGCCGCGGATCGCGCTGCATTCCGACGCCTATGAACTCGTCGGCATCCTGCGCGGCGACCGGCTGACGCTGTTCCTGGACCGCTATGCCGGCAACGCCCCCGTCACCGATGCCGGCCTCGTCGTGACGATCGGCACCGGGGCGGATGTCGCGGCGACACCGACGCCGGAGGGGACCTACGTCGTGGCCTCGGACCAGTTCGTCGGCGCAGGACCGCTGGAACTTGTCTTCGCCATCACCCATCCCGGCGGCGACGACCTCCTGATCGGAACGCTCGAACGGCCGGCGGCCCCGGCGGCCGGCGCTCCGGCGGCATCGGGCCACGCTTCCGCTCAGGCTGCGAGCGTCGTCATCGCCGGCCGGCCTGTGCCGGTCCTGTACCTGGCGATGGGCGCGGCGCTGGCCGTGGGGCTCCTGCTCGGCGCCACACTCCGCCGCTCGCGCCCGACCCTGTCCCTGATCGGCCTCGGCCTCGTGCTGCTGATCGCGGGAACGGGCCTGGCGAGCGCCCATGAAGGCCACGATCATGGCGAGTCGGCCAAGGTGGCACTGCCCGCCGGCGACACCCCGCGTCGTCTTTCGGACGGGTCGGTCTTCGCGCCGAAGCCGACGCAGCGGCTGCTCGAGATCCGCACCCAGGTCACCAAGACCGAGGAAGCGCGCAAGACCCTGGCCCTGGTCGGCCGCGTGATCGCCGATCCCAACCGGTCGGGCCAGGTCCAGAGCATCACCGGCGGCCGGATCGTCGCGCCCGAGAGCGGCCTGCCGCGGCTGGGCCAGATCGTCCGGCGCGGCGATATCCTCGCCTCCGTCGAGCAGGCCGTGTCGCAGGCCGACCGCACCACCATCGCCGAGCGCGTCGGCGAGATCGAACAGCAGATCGCCATGGTCGAGGCGAAGCTGAAGCGCTCGCGCAGCCTGGCCGAGCGCGCCATCGCGCCGCAAAGCCAGGTCATCGATTTCGAGATCGAGCTCGCCGGGCTGATGCGGCGGCGCGAGATCGTCGGGCGGATCCGGATCGAGCCCGAACTGCTGCGCGCCCCGCTCGACGGCGTGGTCTCGGCGGTGCGGGTCGTCGCGGGTCAGGTCGTCGGCTCGCAGGACGTCCTGTTCCAGATCGTCGATCCCGCAGGCCTGTGGATCGAGGCCCTGTCCTATGGCGATGTCGATCTCTCGCAGCTCGACGGCGCCTCGGCGCTGCTGCCCGGCGGCAAGCCGCTCAGCCTGTCCTTCCGGGGCACCGGACGGGCGCTGCAGCAGCAGGCGACGCTGGTGCACTTCGCCGTCGAGGACCCGCCCGCCACGGTCGCGATCGGCCAGCCCGTCCGGGTGACGGCCCGCAACGGCGCCAGCGTCAGCGGCATCATCCTGCCGCGCGACGCCGTCGTGCGCGGCGGCAATGGCGAGGCCCTGGTCTGGCGCCACACCGATCCCGAGCGCTTCGAGCCCAGGCCCGTCCGCACCGAACCGTTCGACGCGACAAGGCTGGTGATCCGCTCCGGCGTCGCGCCGGGCGAACGCATCGTCGTGCGCGGCGCCGAACATCTCAACCAGATCCGCTGAGACGAGGGCGCGATGTTCAACCTCCTCGTCTCGGCCAGCCTGCGCAACCGGCTCTTCGTCATCGCCGCCGCGCTCGTGCTGATGGCCTATGGCAGCTATGTGCTGCCGCGCGTCCCCATCGACGTCTTCCCCGATCTCAACCGCCCGACCGTCACGCTGATGACGGAAGCCGAGGGGCTCGCCCCGCAGGAGGTCGAGCAGCTCGTCACCTATCCCCTGGAAACGGCGATGAACGGCATGCCCGGCGTGCTGCGCGTGCGCTCCGTCTCGGGCGTCGGACTCTCGATCACCTATGTCGAGTTCGACTGGGGCACCGACATCTACCGCTCGCGACAGCTCGTCGCCGAGCGGCTGTCGCTGGTGCGCGAGCAGTTGCCGCGCGGCGTCAACCCGCAGATGGGCCCGGTCTCCTCGATCATGGGCGAGATCATGCTGGTCGCGGTGACGGCCGAGCGGGCCTCCCCGATGGAGGTCCGCGAGATCGCCGACTTCATCATCCGGCCGCAGATCCTGAACATCGCCGGCGTCTCGCAGGTCATCCCGATGGGGGGCGAGGTCCGCCAGTACCGGATCACGCCCGATATCGCCGCCATGCAGGCGCTCGACGTCACGCCCGAGCAGATCGAGGCGGCGGTCACCCGCTTCGGCACCAACACCGGCGGCGGCTTCATCGACCAGCAGGGGCGCGAATACCTGATCCGCAATGTCGGGCTGACGCAGCGGCTGGAGGACCTGCGCAACACCGTCGTGCTGCAGCGGAACGGTCAGCCGATCCTGCTGCACCAGGTCGCGGGCGTCGATTTCGCGGCCCGGGTCAAGCGTGGCGACGCCGGCTACCAGGGCCGGCCGGCGGTGATCATCGGCATCCAGAAGCAGCCCGAAGCCGACACCGTCGCGCTGACGCGCCAGGTCGAGACGGCGCTGGCCGAGATCCAGAAGACGCTGCCAGCCGGCATCTCCGCGACGAATGTCCAGTTCCGGCAGGCGAGCTTCATCGAGACCTCGATCGCCAATGTCGAGCGCGTGCTGCTGGAGGCGGCCGGCGTCGTCGCCATCATCCTGCTGCTCTTCCTGATGAATGTCCGCGCGACCCTGATCTCGCTGACGGCGATCCCGGTCTCGATCCTGACGACGGTGCTGGTCTTCCAGGCCTTCGGCCTGACCATCAACACCATGACGCTGGGCGGGCTCGCCATCGCGATCGGCGAACTGGTCGACGATGCCGTCGTGGATGTGGAAAACATCCTGCGGCGGCTGAAGCAGAACCGGGAGAGCGCCGCGCCCAGGCCCGTGCTGGCGGTCATCGCGGCGGCCTCGCAGGAGGTCCGGTCGGGCATCGTCTACGCCACCGCGATCATCATCCTCGTCTTCATCCCGCTCTTTGCGCTGTCGGGCATCGAGGGGCGGCTCTTCGCGCCGCTCGGCATCGCCTACATCGTCTCGATCCTGGCCTCGCTGATCGTCTCGATCACGCTGACCCCGGTGATGGCCTATTACCTGTTATCGGGTGCGAAGAGCGGCCATGAGCGCGACTCCTTCGTCGTGCGCCATCTCAAGCGGGGCAATGCGGCGCTGCTGCGCTTCGCCTTCGAAACCCGCGCGCTGCTCGTCACCGTCGTCGGCATCGGCGTGGCGCTGGCCGCCTATGGCGCGACGCTCTTGCCGCGGACCTTCCTGCCGCCCTTCAACGAGGGCACGCTGGTGGTCTCGCTGCAATACAATCCGGGCATCTCGCTGGCCGAGAGCCACCGCCTCGGGCTCCTCGCCGAACAGCTCGTCCTCAGGGTCCCCGAGGTGAAGTCGATCGGCCGCCGCACGGGCCGCGCCGAGCTCGACGAGCACGCCGAGGGCGTCCATTCCTCGGAGGTCGACATCGATCTCCACCGTTCGGACCGGCCCAAGGAGGCGGTCCACGCCGATATCCGCGCGGCGCTGAGCGTGCTGCCGGTCTCGGTCAATATCGGCCAGCCGATCAGCCACCGGCTCGACCACATGCTCTCGGGCGTGCGCGCCCAGATCGCCCTCAAGGTCTATGGCGAGGACCTCGACACCATCCGCAGCCTTGCCGAGACGCTGCGCGAGCGCCTCGCCTCCGTGCCCGGCCTCGTCGATCTCCAGATCGAGCGGCAGGTTCGCATTCCGCAGCTGCGCATCGACGTCGACCACGACAAGGCCGCGCTCTACGGGCTGACGCCGGCCAGCGTCACCCAGGCGCTGGAGACGCTCTCCAACGGCCGCACCGTCTCGCAGATCGTCGACGGCAACCGCCGCTACGATGTCGTGCTGCGGCTCTCGGACCAGGACCGCTCGACGACCGGGCTCGAGGATCTGCTGATCGCGACGCCCGGTGGCCACCTGCCCTTGCGCCTGATCGCCTCGGTCTCCGAGACCGATGGCCCCAACCAGATCCAGCGCGAGAACGGCCAGCGCCGCATCGCCGTCTACGGCAATGGCGACGGCCGGCGCGACATGGCGGCGATCATCGCCGACATCCGCGAGGTCGTCGCGCAGACGCCGCTGCCACAGGGCTATGTCACGCGCCTGGAGGGCACCTTCCAGGCGCAGGAGGAGGCGACGCTGCGGATCGGGCTGCTTAGCCTGGTGTCGCTGGCGCTGATCTTCGTGGTGCTGTTCACCCGTTACCAGTCGGCGGTGCTGGCGCTGATCATCATGGGCAACATCCCGCTCGCGCTGATCGGCAGCGTCGTCGCGCTGCACCTCGCGGGGCAGCCGCTCTCGGTCGCCTCGATGGTCGGCTTCATCACGCTCGCCGGCATCTCGGCCCGCAACGGCATCCTCAAGGTCTCGCACTACATCAACCTGACCCTCTACGAGGGCGAACGCTTCGGGCGCGACCTCGTCATCCGCGGCAGCCTGGAGCGGCTGACGCCCGTGCTGATGACCGCGCTCTCGGCGGGGCTGGCGCTGATCCCGTTGCTCTACGGCGCCGACCAGCCCGGGCGCGAGATCCTGCATCCGGTCGCGGTCACGATCTTCGGCGGGCTGATCTCGGCGACGATCATCGACACGGTGCTGACGCCCGTCCTGTTCCTCACCTTCGGCCGAAAGCCGCTGGAGCGCATCATCGCCAGCCGCATGGCGAGCGATGGCAGCCCATCGGTCCAGGAAGCGTTCTGAAACACAATAGGAGACCAGCCATGCTCAGCCGCATCACCGCGCTTGCCTTTCTCGGCCTCGTCTCGGGCGCCTCGGCCCATGAACTGTCGAAAGGCCCCAATGGCGGCCCGCTCGTCGACGTCGCCGGGCACCATGTCGAGATGGTCGCGAAAGGCACCGAGCTCGTCCTCTACCTGACGGACGCTGCCGACAAGCCCCTCGCCTCGGCGGGCACGAAGGCGGCCCGCGCCATCGTGCAGAACGCCGGCAAGACCGCGACGGTGCCACTGAACCCCGTCGAGCCCAACAAGCTGGTCGGAACGCTCGCCCAGCCGCTGGGTGCGGGCGCGAGGGTCGTGATCTCGGCGACACTCGCCGACGGCCACGCCCTGCAGGCGCGCTTCACCACCAACTGACGCCGGGCGACGACGGCCGTGGCCCCTTCAGGGAGCGACGGGGACGGTCGATCCTGAGCGGCGGCGAGCCGACGGCGTCCTGATCCGGGTCGTCCGGCCGATCAGAGTTTCGAGAGATCGGGGAAGGGACGGACCGGATCGCGGCCGTCCCAGCCCTCGGACGCCTCGCGGATCAGGCGGAACATCTCGCCCTTGGGACCGGCGACCTCGGAGAGCTCGATCACCGTGCCCGGGTGATAATGCGTGTCGAAATAGACGAAGCGACCGCGCTCGCCGACCTCGCCCGACATCACCGGTACGAGGCCCTGCGCCGTGAGGCGGGCGAGGTCAGCGTCGTAGTCCTGCGTCCAGTAGGCGACATGCTGGAGACCGCTGTGGCCGGCATCGGTGAAGTCCTTGTACATGGACGGCACGGCGTTGCGGCACTGGATCAGCTCGATCTGGAGCGGCCCGGAATTGGCGAGCGCGACCGAGTTGTGCGGCTCATAGGCCTCGCCCCTGTAGCGGTAGTTCCGGATCGGCACCTTCGGATTGTAGAAGAACGGGCCGATGCCGAGCACGCGGCTCCAGTAGTCCATCGCAGCCTCGATATCGGGCACGACATAGCCGGCCTGGCGAATCTGGCCGAAGAAGCGGCTCATGCGAATACCTTGTGGTTGTCGGTTGCCGGGAGGTCAGAATTTGAGGAAGCCGGTGGAGATCCACGGAACGGCCGCGACGACGACCAGACCGAGGAACAGGGCCAGCATGTAGCCGCCGATGTATTTCAGGCCTTCGTCGGGATCGATCTTGCTGATCGCGCAGGCGCCGTAATAGCCGACGCCGAAAGGCGGAGCGAACAGGCCGATCCCCATCGCGAAGACCACGACCATGGCGTAGTGCACCTCGTGCACGCCGATCTGCTTGGCGATGGGAAACAGCAGCGGCCCGAACAGGACGATCGCCGGGATGCCCTCGAGCACGCTGCCGAGGATGATGAAGGCGACGATCGAGATCGCCAGGAACCCCCAGGTGCCTCCCGGCACGGCCGCCATCGCGCGGGCAAGGTCCTGCGAGAAACCCGACTGCGTCAGGCCCCAGGCCATGGCCGTCGCGCAACCGACGATGAAGATGATCGCGCCCGTCAGCGAGGCCGTGTCGGCCAGCATACGCGGCAGGCGCTGCCAGTCGAACTGGCGATAGAGCAGCAGACCCGCCAGAACCGAATAGGCGATGCCGATGGTCGAGACCTCGGTCGCGGTCGCCACCCCCTCGACGACCGCGGCGCGGATGACGAAAGGCAACGCGATGGCCGGCAGGGCGATCAGGCTGAGTTTGCCGATCTCGCGCCAGGACTGCCTGGCGACATGGCCCAGATCCTCGCCGCGATAACGCCACCAGACGACGACACACAGCGCGAAGCCGAGCACCAGCGCGGGCAGCATACCGCCCGTGAACAGCGCCGCGATCGACACGCCGGTGACCGAGCCGATGGTGATCAGAACGATCGAGGGGGGGATTGTCTCGGTCTGCGCGCCGGTGGCCGCCAGAAGGGCGACGAGATCGCCGGGCTTGGCGCCGCGCTTGCGCATTTCGGGAAACAGCACGGGCGCGATGGCGGCCATGTCGGCGATCTTCGACCCCGAGATGCCCGAGACCAGATACATCGCGCCGACCAGCACGTAGGAGAGTCCCCCGCGGACATGGCCGAGCAGCGAGGCCAGGAACTGGATCATCGCCCGGGCCATGCCGGTCATCTCGATCAGGGCGCCGAGGAAGATGAAGAGTGGCACTGCGAGCAGAATGAGATGGCTCATGCCCTCATCCAGCCGGCCGACCATGACGATCATCGGCGTCGTCGTCGTGCAGGCGAGGTAGCCGAAGGTGGCGAGCGCGAACGAGAACGCGATCGGCACGCCCGAGAAGACGTTGAGCGCGACGACGCCGACGAAGAAAACGATCAGGTTGAGCTTGCCGAGCGGCTTGAGCACGGGGCCGGCGAGCCAGAACGTCAGCAGGAGCCCCGCCGTGATGGCGATCGCGAACAGGACGGGCCTCAGCGAGCCGAAGCGCAGCAGTCTGAAGCTCGCGGCCAGCAGCATCAGCCCCATGCCGACGGGAATCGCAGCCGCGCGCCACGCATTGGTGATGCCAAGCGCGGGGGTCACGATAAAGGTTTCCTCCTCGGCATATTCGAGCGCATGCGGCAGGATGAGCAGGAGAAAGGCGATGGCCGCCGTGATCGCCAGCGCTTCCAGCAGGCTGCGCGTGGCGGGGGAGACGCGGCTGACGAGCCCCGTCATGCGCATGTGCTCGCCGCGCCGCAACGCAACGACGGCGCCGAGCATCGAAAGCCAGAGGAACAGGATCGAAGCCAGCTCGTCCGACCAAATGAGGGGCGCGTGGAAGACGTAGCGGGCGGTGACGCCCGCTGCGAGAATGGCGATCTCGACCAGCACGAGGGCCGCCGCAAGGGCTTCGACGCCGGTGCCGACAACCTGGTCGAGGCGGTTCGCCAGCCGACCGATCGCAGTGGTCGGGACCAGCGGGGTGGCGTGCAACGTCGCTGCGTGGGCATCCATCGGGGCGCTTCCTGATCGTGTTGGTTTTGCGCCTTATAGGCTGATGGTTCCAGTTCAGGCGAGCTTGCCGACCGCGTCCTCCAGCAGGCTCCAGGCGTCGGTGCCGAAGCGCTCCTGCCACTCCTTGTAGAATCCGGCCGTCCGCAGCTTGGCGCGGAAGCTGTCCGGATCGGTCTTGTTGAAGGCGAGCCCCTTCGACTGGAGATCGGCCTGGACCGTCTCGTTGAGCGCCTTGATGTCCGCGCGCTGCTTCACCCCCGCATCGTTGATGGCGTCGCCGACGATCTTTTGAAGATCGGCCGGCAGCCCGCGCCAGGCGCGCCCGTTGGCGATGAACCAGAACCCGTCCCAGATATGGTTCGAGATCGCGCAGCTCTTCTGGACCTCGAAGAGCTTGGCCACCTGGATGATCGGCAGCGGGTTCTCCTGCGCATCGACCACCTTCGTCTGCAGCGCGGTGTAGACCTCGCTGAACTGCAGGCTCGCCGGCGCGGCGTCGAGCGCCTTGAACATCGAGATCGAGAGCGGGCTCACCGGCACGCGGATCTTGAGACCGGTCATGTCCTTGGCCTGCTCGATCGGGCGACCCGAGGTCGTCATCTGGCGAAAGCCGTTGTCCCACATCTTCTCGAAGGCGAAGAGGTTCACCTTCGCGATCGCCTCGCGGACATGGGCGCCGAGCTTGCCGTCCATCGCCTTCCAGACCTGATCGTAGTCCGAGAAGGCGAAGCCGACCGCGTTGATCGCCGCCACCGGCACCAGCGTCGCGATCACCAGCGCCGAGGGGGTGAAGAAGGTGATGCCGCCATTGCGGACCTGGCTCAGCATGTCGGTGTCGCCACCGAGCTGGTTGTTCGGGAAGATCTTGATCTCGACCCGGCCCTTGCTCTCCCGCGCGACGCGCTCCGCGGCCTCCTGGGCGCGGATGTTGAGCGGGTGGCTCAGGGGCAGGTTGTTGCCGTATTTCAGCTCGAACTCGGCGGCGCGTGCGACATGGGGCAGGCCGATCAGCGGCATGGCGGCGGGTGCTGCGGCAAGCGTGCGCAGGACCGCGCGACGGGTAACGATGGCCATCTCTTCCTCCCTTCGGATCGCTGCGCGATCGCTCGTTCTGGTGTTCTTCCCCCGACGATAGGAAGCATGCATGATGGGCGTCAAACTCAGTTTCTGATGTTTTTTGATGGATTCGTGACGATGACGCTGGACGCGGAAGACAGGCCCAGGCGCAGCCGCTCCGCCCGGATCGGCGATGTCGCCACGCGCGCGGGCGTCTCCACCGCCACCGTCGACCGCGTGCTGAACGGGCGTCCGGGCGTCCGGGCGCTGACGGTTCAGCGCGTCCTGAAGGCGGCTGGCGAGATCGGCTATCTGATCGACGAGGCCCGGCCGGCGAGCGCGCTGAGGCCGCTGCGGCTCGCCTTCCTCCTGCCGGCCGGGGATAACCGTTTCCTCGGAATGCTGGGGCGCCTGATCGGCGGCTCGCAGGCGCAGCTCGCCTCGTTCAACATGCGGGCCCGGGTCGAGCATATCGAGAGCTTCCGTCCGGAGCTGCTGGCGCAGCAGCTCAAGGCGGTGGGGCGGGAGGTCGACGGCATCGCGTTCATGGCTCTGGAGCACCCGACAGTGCGCGAGGCGGTCGACCGGCTGGCGGAGCGCGGCGTGCCGACCGTGACGCTGATCTCGGATATCGCCAATACGAAGCGTGTCGCCTATGTCGGCCTCGACAACCGCTCGGCCGGGCGCACGGCCGGCTATCTGATCGGGCGCTTCATCGGCAGCCGGCCGGCGAAGGTCGCGATGATCGCCGGCAGCCTGAGCTACCGCGCCCATGAGGAGCGCGAGATGGGCTTCCTGCATCTCTTCCAGGACCTGTTCCCGCAGATCCAGGTCGTGGGGCTGCGCGAAGGCCATGACGAGGAGGCGCGCAACTACCGCCAGACCAAGACGCTGCTGGCGCAGCACCCCGACCTCGCCGGCATCTACAATATCGGCGGCGGGCCGGAGGGAATCGCGCGGGCCCTGAAAGAGGCCAGCCGGCAGCAGGAGGTCGTCTTCGTCGGCCACGGGCTGACCCCGGCCACGCGCAGCCTGCTGATCGAGGGCGCGATGGATGCGGTGATCAACCAGAATCCCCAAGCGGCGCTGATGGACTGCGTCTCGATCTTCGCCAATCTGCGCGCCGGGCTGCCGGCGACCCAGGGTGTCGAGCGGCCGCGCACGGAGATCGTGCTGCGCGAAAACCTGCCCTGAGACGGCACGCCGCTCGCCACTGGGGCATCGCGTCGCAGCCAGGCCCGTCCCGCATCGCCGCGGCGTATAGCGGTCATGACGAATGAGACTGCGACGATGGCGAAGGACAGGGCGACCCGGGACGCGGGCCTTGCCCTGCTCGATGACTTCCGGCCCCTGATGGGCCGCAGCTACGCCGAGCACCGCAACAGCGATCGCGGCCCGGGGCGGCACGTCTTCGTCTCGCGCCTCTCGCCCTATCTGCGCCGGCGCCTCGTGACAGAGCAGGAGACGGTGGAAGCGGCGTTGGCCGATCACGGGCCCGAGGCGGCCGATGCCTTCATCCGCGAGGTGTTCTGGCGCGGCTATTTCAAGGGCTGGCTGGAGCGGCGCCCGCAGGTCTGGACGGCCTATGTCGACGGGCTGCAGAGCGATCTCGCGTCGGTGGCGGCCGATCGCGCTCTGGCGGACCGTATCGCGGCGGCGGAAGGGGGGCGCACCGGCCTCGCCTGCTTCGATGCCTGGGCGCAGGAGCTGACGGCCACCGGCTATCTTCACAACCATGCGCGGATGTGGTTCGCCTCGATCTGGATCTTCACGCTTCGCCTGCCCTGGCGCCTCGGGGCCGATGTCTTCCTGCGGCATCTGCTCGATGGCGACCCCGCCTCCAACACCTTGAGCTGGCGCTGGGTCGGCGGGTTGCACACCCGCGGAAAATTCTATCCGGCCCAGGCCTGGAACATCGCCCGCTTCACCGAGGGCCGCTTCAACCCCTCGGAGCGTGATTTGGCCGAGGTCGTCGCCGGTCTCGAGGACGAGGAGCCGGAGGGACTCCCCGCGCCGCAGCCGTCGCGGATCGTTACGCCCCCGCAGCCCGGCCGCCCGACGGCCCTGCTGATCACCGAGGAGGATTGCCGGCTGGAGGACCATGACCTCGCCGGCTTCGACATCCGTGCTGCGGCGACACTCGCCGCCAGTCCGCTGCGCTCGCCGCGCCCGGTGGCGGAGGCCGTCGCGCGCTTCGAGGCCGAGGCGTTGGCCGACGCCGCGTCGAGGACAGGATTCGAGGCGACAGCCCTGCAGGCTGTCGCGCCCGAAGCGCTCGTCGACTGGGCCGTCGCCGCGGGCGTGATGCAGATCGCCACCGGCTATGTGACGCGCGGCCCCCTGCATGACTGGCTGGCGCGGGCGGTGCCGCTGCTGGAGGCACGGGGCATCACGCTTTGCGAATGGCGGCGGGAGTGGGATGCGGCGATCTGGCCCCATGCCAGCGCCGGCTTCTTCAAGGTCAAGCAGCAGATCCCCGCCATCCTCGACCGCCTCGAAAGCCGCTGACCGCGTGGCTGCCGGGTTCAGCGCTCCGGCGGGCGGAACGCGGCCTCGGCATCGCGCATGGCGGCGCGGCCGGCCTCCCCCACCATGGCGGCGATCTCGGCCAGCTGGCGCGCGAGCGGGCTGGTCTTCCGCCAGATCATGCCGATGGTGCGCGTCGGGCGCGGGGCCTCGAGCCTCGCCACGGAGACCGCGGCGCTGCGCATCTCGACCGCCACCGCCATCTCCGGGATCAGGGTCACGCCGATCCCGGCGCCGACCATCTGAACCAGCGTCGAGAGGGAGCTGCCTTCCATCAGCGCGCGCGGGGCCGGCGCACCGATGTTGCAGACCTCCAGCGCCTGGTCGCGAAAGCAGTGCCCCTCCTCCAGAAGCAGCAGGCGCATCTCGCGCAGCATCGTCGTGCTCGGCACGGGCCGCCCTGCGTCGTCGCGCGAGCGCACCAGCACGAACTCCTCCTCGAAAAGGGCCGTCTCGACGAGTGACGGCTCGGAGGCCGGCAGGGCGACGATCGCCGCATCGAGCCGGCCGCCCACCAGATCCTCCAGCAGGAGCCGCGTCAGCGCCTCTCGGGGATTGAGTTCGATGTCCGGATAGCAACTGACGAGCGCCTTGATCAGCCTCGGCAGCAGGTAAGGCGCGACCGTCGGGATGATGCCGAGGCGCAACGGCCCGGCGAGAGGGCCGCGCGAGGCGCGGGCGAGATCGGCCAGTTCATCGATCGCGCGCAGGATGTCGCGTCCGCGCAGGGCGAATTCCTCGCCCAAAGCCGTCAGCCGGATCTGCTTGGCGCTGCGCTCGACCAGGGTCACGCCGAGGCTGTCCTCGAGATCCTTGATCTGCAGCGAGAGCGCCGGCTGCGAGATGGCGCAATGCTCGGCAGCCCGGCCGAAATGCCCCTGGCGGGCGAGCGCATCGAAATAGCGCAGATGGCGGATGGAGAGCGACGCCATAGGTTTTTCTCATCATGCCAATTACAAATTCAAAATTAATTTTATCACATTCGCATGCTAGGTCCCAGCCCAGCTGACCGGTCCGCGACGGCTCGCGGATGACGGTACCGAGTGGGGAGATTGCAATGGACGGATTGAACACGGCGCCGAAGGGCAAATGCCCGGTGATGCACGGCGCGAACACGCGGGCCGACGGCATGGCCATGAACTGGTGGCCGAACGCGCTCAACCTCGACATCCTCCACCAGCACGACAGCAAGACCAACCCGCTGAAGGGCTTCAGCTATCGCGAGGCGCTGAAGACGCTGGACGTCGCTGCGCTGAAGCGCGACCTGCATGCGCTGATGACCGACAGCCAGGAGTGGTGGCCGGCGGATTGGGGCCATTACGGCGGCCTGTTCATCCGCATGGCCTGGCACGCGGCCGGCTCCTACCGCCTCGCCGACGGCCGCGGCGGCGGCGGCACCGGCAATCAGCGCTTTGCGCCGCTGAACTCCTGGCCGGACAACGCCAATCTCGACAAGGCCCGCCGCCTGCTCTGGCCGATCAAGAAGAAGTACGGCAACCAGGTCAGCTGGGCCGACCTGCTGATCCTCGCCGGCAACATCGCCTATGAGTCGATGGGCCTGAAGACCTTCGGCTTCGGCTTCGGCCGCGAGGACATCTGGCACCCGGAGAAGGACATCTACTGGGGCGCCGAGAAGGAGTGGCTGGCGCCCTCCGACAGCCGCTACGAAGACATCATGGACGCCTCCACCATGGAGAACCCGCTCGCCGCGGTGCAGATGGGGCTGATCTATGTGAACCCCGAGGGCGTCAACGGCGTGCCCGATCCTCTGCGGACGGCGGCGCATGTGCGCGAGACCTTCGCCCGCATGGCGATGGACGACGAGGAGACCGCGGCGCTGACGGCCGGCGGCCACACCGTCGGCAAGACCCATGGCAATGGCGACGCCGCCAAGCTCGGCCCCGTGCCGGAGGGCGCCGACATCGCCGAGCAGGGTCTCGGCTGGATGAACCACGAGACGCGCTCGGTCGGCCGCAACACCGTGACCTCGGGCATCGAGGGCGCCTGGACGACCCATCCGACGAAGTGGGACAACGGCTATTTCGACCTGCTCTTCGGCTATGAGTGGGAACTCAAGAAGTCGCCCGCCGGCGCCTGGCAGTGGATGCCGATCAACATCCGCGAGGAGGACATGCCGGTCGATGTCGAGGATCCGTCGATCCGCGTCATGCCGATCATGACCGATGCCGACATGGCGATGAAGATGGACCCGGCCTATCGCGCCATCTGCGAGCGCTTCCACCGCGACCACGCCTATTTCTCGGAGACCTTCGCGCGGGCCTGGTTCAAGCTGACCCATCGCGACATGGGGCCGAAAATCCGCTATTTCGGCCCGGATGTCCCGGCCGAGGACCTGATCTGGCAGGATCCCGTTCCCGCCGGCCGGCGCGACTACGACGTGGCTGCGGTCAAGGCCAAGATCGCGGCCTGCGGCCTCTCCGCCGCGGACATGATCGCCACCGCCTGGGACAGCGCCCGCACCTATCGCGGCTCCGACATGCGCGGCGGCACGGACGGCGCGCGCATCCGCCTCGCCCCGCAGAAGGACTGGGAGGGCAACGAGCCGGCGCGGCTTTCGCGCGTCCTCGCCGTGCTGGAAAGCATCGCTTCCGAGACCGGCGCCAGCGTCGCCGACGTGATCGTGCTGGCGGGCAGCCATGCGGTCGAGCAGGCGGCGAAGGCAGCCGGGTTCGATGTCGCGGTGCCCTTCGCCGCCGGTCGCGGCGACGCGACGCAGGAGCAGACCGACGTCGCCTCCTTCAAGGCGCTGGAGCCGCTCGCCGACGGCTTCCGCAACTGGCTGAAGAAGGATTACACCGTCAGCCCCGAGGAGATGCTGCTCGACCGGGCCCAGTTGCTCGGCCTGACGGCCCAGGAGATGACGGTGCTGGTCGGCGGCCTGCGCGCGCTCGGCGTCAACCATGGCGGCACCAAGCACGGCGTCTTCGGCGACCGCACGGGTGCGCTGACGACGGACTTCTTCGTCGGCCTGACCGACATGGCCTATCGCTGGGAGCCGGTCGGCAAGAACCTCTACCACCTCGTCGATCGCAAGACCGGCGCGGTGAAGTGGACGGCGACGCGCGTCGACCTCGTCTTCGGTTCGAACTCGATCCTGCGCGCCTATGCCGAGGTCTATGCCCAGGATGACGGCCGGGAGAAGTTCGTGAAGGACTTCGTCGCCGCCTGGACCAAGGTGATGAACGCCGGCCGCTTCGACCTCAACTGAGCCTTTCCGGCGGCTCCAGCGACACCCTGTCCCCGCGCCTGACGGCGCGGGGATTTTCATGTGGCGGGTGCCGTCTGGCGACCTGCCCTGCCATCCCGCCTGCGGCATCGGGGCCCAGGGGTGTATCGCGCGCTTGCAGCGGCGGCGCGCGAGACCAATATCGACGGGCATGACAGATCTGGTCGTCTGGTTCGATGGTGGGTGTCCGCTCTGCCGCCGCGAGATCGCGGCGATGAAGCGGCTCGACCGCGCCGGCCGCATCACCTTCCTCGACGTCGCCTCGCCCGAGACCGACTGCCCCCTCGACCGGGGGGCCCTGCTCGCCCGTTTCCACGCGCGGGAGAACGGCGTGCTGCTCTCGGGCGGCGCCGCCTTCGCCGCGATGTGGCGAGCCATTCCGCTGCTGCGCCCGCTGGGCCTCGCCGCGCGCAATCGCCATGTCGGGGCGGCGCTCGAATGGCTCTATGTGCGCTTCCTGCGGCACCGCCCGACCCTGCAGCGCTGGGCGGGCGCCCGCGACGCGAAGGCCTGAGGCGGCAAGCGCGGAACCCGGCCAGCGATCCCGTGTTGGTCTGGTCGGAGCCGCGAGGGCTCCACCAGCCCGACAGGATCGCTCTCCATGCGCCGCGCCCACACCATGCCTTTCGGTGCCCGGATCACCGAGGGGGGTGTCGAATTCTCGCTCTGGGCGCCCTCCATGCGCGAGGTCACGCTCCTGATCGACGGGGCCGAGCGGCCCATGACCGCGGCCGCCGAGGGCTGGCACCGCCTGCTCGATCCGCAGGCGCGCCCGGGATCGCTCTATCGCTACCGCATCGAAGGGGGGCTTTCGATCCCCGACCCGGCCTCACGCTTCCAGCCGGACGACATTGACGGGCCGAGCCAGGTCGTCGACCCCGCAGCCTTCATCTGGAGCGACGGCGACTGGCGCGGGCGTCCCTGGGAAGAGGCGGTGCTCTACGAGGCCCATGTCGGCACGGCGACGCCGGAAGGCACCTTCGCGGCCCTGACGGCGAAGCTCGATCATCTGCGCGATCTCGGCATCACCGCCCTCGAATTGCTGCCGGTGGCGGATTTTCCGGGCAACCGCGGCTGGGGCTATGACGGTGTGCTGCATTACGCACCCGATCACGCCTATGGAACGCCTGACGACCTCAAGCGGCTGGTCGACGAGGCGCATCGCCGCGGGATCATGATGGTCCTCGACGTCGTCTACAATCACTTCGGCCCGTCGGGTAACTACCTGCCCAACTACGCCGCCTCCTTCTTCACCGAGCGCCACGAAACGGCCTGGGGCGCCGGCATCAATTTCGACGGCGAGGCCGCGGCCGTGGTGCGCGACTACTTCGTCCACAATGCGCTCTACTGGCTGCAGGAATATCACTTCGACGGCCTGCGCCTCGACGCGGTTCACGCCATCGCCGACGACAGCAGCCGGCACGTCATCGGCGAGTTGGCCGAGCGCGTCCGCGCGGGGCTGCCGGGCCGCGAAATCCATCTGGTTCTAGAAAACGCCGCCAACGAGGCGCGCTGGCTCGAGCGCGACGAGACCGGGCGTCCGCGCTTGCACAACGCGCAGTGGACCGACGACACGCATCACGCCTGGCACCGGCTGCTGACGGGCGAGAGTGACGGCTATTATTCCGATTACGAAGACGAAGCCGGCCATCTTGGCCGCTGCCTGTCCGAGGGGTTTGCCTTCCAGGGCGAGTTCTCGGCGCATGAGGGCGCGGTCCGGGGCGAGCCGTCCGCCCATCTGCCGCCCTCGGCCTTCGTCAACTTCCTGCAGAACCACGACCAGGTCGGGAACCGGGCCCAGGGCGAGCGCATCGGCGCGCTGACGCAGCCTTCGAAACTCGCGCTGGCGCGGGCCGGCCTGCTGCTCTCCCCGCAGATCCCGATGCTGTTCATGGGTGAGGAGTGGCAGGCTTCGGCGCCGTTCCAGTATTTCGTCGATTTCGCCGATCCTGAGCTGTCGCGTGCCGTGCGGGACGGGCGGCGGCGGGAATTCGGCGGGTTCGGCGGCTTCGCGGCGGAGGAGGTGCCCGACCCGACCGACCCGCAGACCTTCGCCCGCTCGCGCCTGGACTGGGCGGAGATCGCGCGATCTCCCCATGCCGAGAGTCTGGCGGAGACGAAGGCCCTGCTCGATCTGCGCCGCGAGCAGGTGCTGCCGCTGACCAGGACACGGTTTCTCGGTGCGACCTGCCAACGCCCCACACCGGACACGCTCGACATCGCGTGGACATTCGAGCGCGGAAGGTTGCGTTTCGTGGCGCATTTCGGCGCGGGCGAGGTGGTCGTGGATGGTCCCGGCTCGTCGAGCGTTCTCTGGGCCAGCCCCGGCATCCAGATCGGAGCCGATATGCGCCTCCGGCCCTGGACCGGCGCCTTTCTGGTGGCCCGCTCATGAACCCGCACCAGGAGAGTGAACTGACTCACAACCCGAACGGCGAAGCCCGCAACGCGCTCGCCGCGCCGCCGCCGCGCGCGACCTACCGCCTGCAGTTCCATGCCGGCTTCACCTTCGACGATGCGATCGCGATCCTGCCTTATCTCGCAAGACTGGGCATCAGCCACGTCTATGCCTCGCCCGTGCAGACGGCGCGGCCGGGCTCGACCCATGGCTACGACATCGTCGACCACACCCGGATCAATCCGGAACTGGGTGGCGAGGAGGGCTTCCTGCGCCTCTCGGACGCGCTGAAACAGCACGGTCTCGGTCTGATCCTCGACATCGTCCCCAACCATATGGGCATCGGCGGCGCCGACGACGCCTGGTGGCTCTCGGTCATCGAATGGGGGCAGCTTTCACCCCATGCTGTCGCCTTCGACATCGACTGGGAGCGGCTCGGCGCCAATGGCAAGCTGGTGCTGCCCTTTCTCGGCAAGCGCTATGGCGACGCGCTGGAAGAGGGCGAGCTGACGCTGAAGCGCGACGAGAGCGGAGGCGGTTTCAGTCTCTGGCATTTCGAGCATCGCTTCCCGATCAGCCCGCTCAGCTATCCGATCCTGCTCGACCGGGTGCTGGTTCTGGTGGCCGACCATGAGCGGCCTGATTACCGGGAGCTGCTGGCGATCTCGTCCCGACTGCGCGCGCTGTCGGACAATCCCAGCGGCGCGAGCCCCGATGGCCTCGTGGCGGAATGCGAGATGCTCAAGCAGCGGCTGGAGCAGGTTTTCGCCGAGTCCCCGGAGCTGGCGGAGGCCACCGAGCGGGCGCTCGATCTCGTCAACGGCGCCGAGGGAATCCGGGAAAGCTTCGACACGCTGCATCGCATCCTGGAGATGCAGAGCTACCGGCTGGCGAACTGGCGTGTCGCGGCGAGCGACATCAATTACCGCCGCTTCTTCGACATCAACACGCTGGCGGGGGTGCGGGTCGAGGAGCCCGAGGTCTTCGAGCGAACGCACGCGCTGATCCTCGATCTGGTCAGGGCCGGCCGCATTCAGGGGCTGCGGATCGACCATATCGACGGCCTCGCCGATCCCGAAGGCTATGTCCGGGCGCTGCAGGCGCAGGTCGGGCCCGGCTTCTACATCCTGGTCGAGAAGATCCTCGGCCATGGTGAGACGCTGCGCCCCTGGCCGATTTCGGGAACGACCGGATACGAAGTTCTCAACCTGATCGACGGGATCCTGCTCGACCGGGCCGGAGCGGCGGCGATCGAGGAGAGCTATCGCGCGATCACGCGCCACGAGGATGGGTTCGAGGAACTGCTACGACGGGCGAAGCGCGAGACGCTGCATGCGAGCTTCGCCAGCGAACTCGAGGTGCTGGTGTCGGACCTCGCTCGGCTCGCCCATGGCGACCGACGCAGCCGCGACTACACCGTCCACGCCATGCGTCAGGTTCTGACCGAGATCATCGAGCGGCTGCCGGTCTACCGCAGCTACATCACGGACGAGCCCTCGCTGGAGGACCGGACGCTGATCGAGGAGACGGTGGCGGCCGCGATCGCCGGCACCCCTATGCCGGATACCTCGCTGCATCGCTTCGTGGCCGCGCTGCTGCTCGGCGAGGCGGACCGGATGATGACCGCACCGCCGCCGGCCGAGCATCTGGCGCGCTTTCGCCGCCGCTTCCAGCAGCTCAGCGGCCCGGTCACCGCCAAGAGTCTGGAGGACACGCTGTTCTACCGCTATGGCCCGTTGCTCGCCCTCAACGAGGTCGGCGGCGAGCCGAGCCATCATGGCGTTTCGGCGGAGGCGTTCCACGCGGCCAATGCTGAGCGGCATCGCGATTGGCCGCATGCCATGATCGCGACCGCGACGCACGACACCAAGCGCGGCGAGGACGGCCGCGCCAGGCTCCTGTCCCTGACCGAGATGCCGCAGCGCTGGAGCGAGGCGAGCAGCCGCTGGCACGCGCTCAGCTTGGAATTGGCGCCCGACCGCACCCGGCCGGATGCGAATGACCGGCAGTTGATCCTGCAGCAGATGCTGGCGTCCTGGCCGGTCGAGCTTCTCGAGTCCGATGATGCCCCGCAGCTCGACGCGTTCCGCGAGCGCATGCAGGGCTGGGTCGAGAAGGCGCTGCGCGAGGCCAAGCGCAAGACGAGCTGGATCAATCCCCAAGAGGCCTATGAGCAGGCCGCCAAGTATCTGATCGCCGGCGCCCTCGCAGCAGGCAGCTCTTTCCTCGAGACCTACCGGCCCCTGGCGCGAGACCTCGCGCAGCGCGGCATGGTGCGCGGCCTGAGCCGGACGGCGCTGAAGTTGACGCTGCCCGGCGTTCCCGATGTCTATCAGGGGACCGAATTCTGGGATCTCTCGCTGGTCGACCCGGACAACCGCCGCGCGGTGGACTACAAGGCCAGGGCCCGCGCTCTGGATGACGACGCTCATGCCGCCGCCCTGCTCGCCACCTGGCCGGACGGGCGGATCAAGCAGCGCATCATGGCCGCGCTGCTGGCTGACCGTGCCGCCTCGCCGCGCCTGTACGCGGAGGGCGATTACGAGCCGCTGGCGCTCCGGGGAGCGCGCGCGGGTGCACTCATCGGCTTCATGCGGAGCGATGGCGCGGATGCGCTTCTTGTCCTCGTCACCCGCACCACCGGTGACGAGGGTGCCGGGACACTGCCGCTCGGGCCGCATTGGGACGGCGTCACCGCGCCAGCCACGGGCGAGTGGGAGGACGTTCTGACCGGCCGGCAGTTCATCGCGGGAGAGTCAGGGCTCTCCGTCGCCGATGCGCTCGCGGTGCTACCCGTGGCGGCGCTGCGCAAGCGGTAGCCGCATGCACGGCGGCCGGCTCCCCGGCGCTGCGCGACCTAGGCGCCGTCCGGCACGAAGACCAGCGCGCCGAGAGGCGGGATCACGATCTCGATCGAGGCCGGCTCGCCGCCCAGTCCCTCGGCCCTCGCCTCGACCCAGCCGCCATTGCCGACGCCGGAGCCACCATAGGAGCCGGCGTCGCTGTTGAAGATTTCGCGCCATCCTCCCGCCTGCGGAACGCCGATGCGGTAGTTCCAGCGGGGCACGGGCGTCAGGTTGACGACGGTGATCACCGGCTTCTCGCCCGGTGCCTGGCGCAGATACGCAAAGACGCTGTTCTCGCGATCATCCTGGACCAGCCAGCGGAAGCCGCCCGGCTCGGCATCGCTCGCATGCAGGGCCGGCCAAGCGGCGTAGAGCCGGTTGAGATCGCCCACCAGCGCCTGCATTCCGCGATGCTGCGGGTCCTCCAGCAGGTCCCAGTCGATCTCGCCGTCATGGTTCCATTCGGTGCGCTGGGCGATTTCGCCCCCCATGAAGAGCAGCTTCTTGCCGGGATGGGTCCACATGAAGGCGAAATAGGCCCGTAAGCCGGCAAACTTCTGCCAGAGGTCGCCGGGCATCTTCTCCAGCAGCGAGCCTTTGCCGTGGACGACCTCGTCATGGGAGAGCGGCAGGACGAAGCGCTCGGAAAAGGCATAGACCAGCCCGAAGGTCATCTCGTCGTGATGGTGCCGGCGATAGAGCGGGTCGCGCTGCAGATAGTGCAGCGTGTCGTGCATCCAGCCCATGTTCCATTTGTAGGTGAAGCCGAGGCCGCCTTCGGCAGCGGGCAGCGTCACGCCCGGCCAGGCGGTCGATTCCTCCGCGATCATGATCGCGCCGGGATGGCGCTGCGCGACCAGCGTGTTCAGCTCGCGCAGGAAGGCGACGGCTTCCAGATTTTCGCGCCCGCCGAGATGATTGGGCACCCATTCGCCCGGCTGGCGGCTGTAGTCGCGATAGAGCATGGAGGCGACCGCATCGACCCGCAGCCCATCGACATGGAAATGCTCGAGCCAGTGGAGGGCGCTGGCGATCAGGAAGTTCGAGACCTCGCGGCGCCCGAAATTGTAGATCAGCGTGTTCCAGTCCTTGTGGAATCCCTCCCGCGGGTCCTCGTGCTCGTAGAGCGCCGTGCCGTCGAAGCGGGCGAGGCCATGGGCGTCGGACGGGAAATGCGCCGGCACCCAGTCGACGATGACGCCGATCTCCTCCCGGTGGCAGGCCTCGACGAAGAGGGCGAAATCCTCGGGCTCGCCGAAGCGGCGCGTCGGCGCGAAAAGGCCGAGCGGCTGGTAGCCCCAGGAGCCGGTGAAGGGGTGTTCGGCCACGGGCATCAGCTCGACATGGGTGAAGCCCATCGCCTTGACGTAAGGCACCAGCCGGTCGGCAAGGTTGCGCCAGTCCAGCATGTCGCCGTTGGGCCCGCGCACCCAGGAACCGGGGTGAAGCTCGTAGATCGAGATCGGTGCGTCGCCGGTCTGCCTCTCGGCGCGCGCGGCCATCCAGGCCTGATCGCCCCAGACATGCGAGGGCGGTCGCGGCACGATCGAGGCGGTTCCCGGCGGCAGTTCCGCCGCGCGCGCCAGGGGATCGGCCTTTTGCGGCAGCAGATGGCCGTCGCGGTCGAGGATCTCGTATTTGTAGAGTTCACCGCTCCCGAGCCGCGGCACGAAGAGTTCCCAGACGCCGCTGTCGCCGCGACGGGTCATCGGATGGCGGCGGCCGTCCCAGCTGTTGAAGGTGCCGACGACGGAGACGCGGCGCGCATTCGGCGCCCAGACGGCGAAGCGCACGCCGCGGACGCCCTCGACGGTGCAGGGGTTGGCGCCAAGCGCCCGCGCCAGTTCGAGATGGCGCCCCTCGCCGATCAGATGCAGGTCGAGATCGCCGAGCAGGGGGCCGAAGGCGTAAGGATCCTCTGTGATCTGCTCGCCGCCCGGCCAGCGGATGGCGAGACAGTAGGGCCCGTCGTCGAGATCACCGACAAACAGCCCCTCCGGCTCGGCCGGGCGCAGATGGACATCGTCACGGCCCTCCTGGCGCACGGCCACACTGTTGGCGCCCGGCACGAAGACGCGCAGGTAGCGGCCGGCCGGCCCCTGATGCGGCCCGAGGATGGCCGATGGAGCACCCCAGCGCCCCTGGGCCAGCGCAGTTGCTGTTTCCAAGGGCAGTGGCGACACCCGCTCGACGAAGGCCTCAGTCATGCCGATTTCCTTCCGGCAGCAGCCGCTCCAGCAGATCGGTCAGGCCGCGCAGCGGGACCGACAGCCAATCGGGCCGGTTGCTGATTTCGTAATTGACCTCGTAAGCGGCCTTCTCGAGCATGAAGAGGCCGAGCAGCGCCTCTCCTGCCTCGCCGCCCTCGCCCATCGGCCCGCAGCCGGCGGCCTCGCGATAGCCGTTCAGCAGCGCCGCCGGCATTGCGGCGGAGAAAGCCTTGGCCAGCATCTCGTATCGACTGGCCGGGCCGGAGGCGGCGACGGTGCGGGCGCCGGCCGCGACGGCATAGTCGAGCGAGCGCAGGATGCCGGCGACATCGCGCCAGCCACTGTCCTTCGCCCGACGCTCGGACAGCGGCTGGGCCGGCTCGCCCTCGAAGTCGATGATCATGACGTCGCCGCTCGCGACCAGCACCTGGCCCAAGTGGAAATCACCATGGACGCGATGGAGCAGGCTGCCCTCTCCCGCCCGACAGAGACGGTCGACGAGGCCGAGGATCTCGTCGCGGCGGGCGACGATACGCACCGCCATCGCCTGATCCTCCGGCGGCAGGATCGGGGCCGCCTTCTCCAGATGGGCGCAAGCCGCCTCGACCCGTCCGCGGATGCGCTCGCGCCAGCATGCGACCTGTGCGGCATCGGCGGTTTCCGGCGCGAAGGCCGGGTCGTCACTGGGTTGCGCCAGCACGACATGCATCTCGCCGAGACGCTGCCCGAGGCTGCGTGAAAACGCCTCGTAAATGGCGAGCTGGCTCGCGAGATCGACATCCTCGCGCAACATCTCGTCGATGACGCGGCCGAGATAGGCGGCCGTCCATTCCCAGGCATCGCCCTCACCGGGAATGAAGGCCTGCACCACCGCCATGACCTCCTCTTCACCCGCGTCGGGGACATGGACGATCTCGCCGAGCAACGCGGGTGCGTTGCGGAAGCCGCGGTCGGTGAGCAGGCGCGACATTTCGGCTTCGGGGTGGCGCCCCGGCGCCAGCCGTCGGAACAGCTTCAGCATGACCTTATGGTCGACGATCACTGAGGAATTCGACTGCTCGGCGGAGAGCCAGCGCACGGGATCCTCAGGCTGGATCTGCACATCGTCGAAGGCCGTGGTCGGTCGGAACTGCACCGTGCCCACCGTGCTCTTCACGGAGCCTTCCGCCTTCAGCAAAGCCAGCAGCTCGTGGACGAAGGAGGGCAGCGAGAAGGCATCGGTCAGGAAGCCGGTGCGGCGACCGCGGCGAACACGGGCGAGCGCCATCTGCTGCGGCAGCGCCTGCGCGATCTCATCGTCCCAGCCAATTCCGAGCGGCAACTGGTAGCGCTCGGTGCCGCCATCATGGCGGACCTCGACCGCCATGATGGCGGCTTCTCGGCCGCTGCCGATGCGGGCGGTGAAGGCGACCTTCGTCTCGTCGAGCGCCCGGTCCTTGGCGGCGAACCAGCGCCGCTTGAGCAGGTAGGGCGGCAGGATCGCCGTCTCGAACTCACGGCGCGATTGCGGCGTGATCATCTCCTCCGGGCCGCCGCGCAGCACGAAGGTCGTGTAGTCGGGCATCGGCTCGGGCGTCTGCGCGTGCCAGGAGGGCACCTGCGCGTCCTGCGCCAGCACGAACCAGTAGAAGCCATAGGGCGGCAGCGTGATCAGATAGGTAAGCTGGCCGATCGCCGGGAAGACCGAATTGCCGAGCATCTCGACCGGGTGGCGCCCTGCAAACTCAGACAGGTCGAGTTCGAAGGCCTGCGCCGAGCGCGAGAGATTGGCGACGCAGAGGATGGTCTCGCCGTCATGCTCACGCAGATAGGCGAAGGCCTTGCGGTTCTTCGGATAAAGGAAGCGCAGGCCGCCCCGGCCGAAGGCCTGATGTTCCTTGCGCACGGCGAGGATGCGCCGCGTCCAGTTCAGCAGCGAATGCGGATCACGCGCCTGCGCCTCGACATTGACCGCCTCGAACCCGTAGAGCGGGTCCATGATCGGCGGCAGGACGAGGCTCGCCGGATCGGCCTTGGAGAAGCCGCCATTGCGGTCTGGCGACCACTGCATCGGCGTGCGCACGCCGTCGCGGTCGCCGAGGAAGATGTTGTCGCCCATGCCGAGCTCGTCGCCGTAATAGATCACCGGCGTGCCGGGCATGGAGAGCAGCAGGCTGTTCATCAGCTCGATGCGGCGGCGGTCCCGCTCGAGGAGCGGCGCGAGGCGGCGCCGGATGCCGAGATTGATGCGGGCGCGCTTGTCGGTGGCGTAGAAATTCCAGAGATAGTCGCGCTCCTTGTCGGTCACCATTTCGAGCGTCAGCTCGTCATGGTTGCGCAGAAAGATCGCCCATTGGCAGCCCTCGGGGATGTCCGGGGTCTGGCGCATGATGTCGGTGATCGGGAAGCGGTCCTCCTGCGCGATCGCCATGTACATCCGCGGCATCAGCGGGAAGTGGAACGCCATGTGGCATTCGTCGCCCTCGCCGAAATAGGCCTGGGTATCCTCGGGCCACATATTGGCCTCGGCCAGCAGCATCCGATCCGGAAAGGACGCATCGAGCTCGGCGCGGATGCGCTTCAGCACCGCATGGGTCTCGGGCAGGTTCTCGTTCGAGGTGCCGTCGCGCTCGATCAGATAGGGTACGGCGTCGAGCCGCAATCCGTCCACGCCGAGATCGAGCCAGAAGCGCATCACGCCGAGCACGGCCCTGATTACGGCGGGGTTGTCGAAGTTGAGATCGGGCTGATGCGAATAGAACCGGTGCCAGAAATAGGCGCCGGCCGTCGCGTCCCAGGTCCAGTTCGAGCGCTCGGTGTCGAGGAAGATGATGCGCGTGCCGGAGTAGAGCTGGTCGTTGTCCGACCAGACGTAATAGTTGCGGTGCGGCGAGCCGGGCTTCGCCAGTCGCGCGCGCTGGAACCAGGGATGCTGGTCGGAGGTGTGGTTGATCACCAGCTCGGTGACGACCCGGATGCCGCGCTCATGGGCCGCGCGGATGAAGCGCTTGACATCAGCGATCGTGCCGTAATCGGGATGGACGGCCTTGTATTCGGAGATGTCGTAGCCGTCGTCGAGCCGCGGCGAGGGATAGAAGGGCAGCAGCCAGATCACGTTCACGCCGAGCGAGACGATGTAGTCGAGCTTGGCGATCAGGCCGGGAAAGTCGCCGATGCCGTCGCCATTGGCGTCGTGGAACGACTTCACATGGAGCTGGTAGATGATCGCGTCCCGGTACCACTGCGGATCGCGCGCATCGGTGGCGGGCTGGGCGATGCCTTCGGCGAATGTCATGGAGAACCTGTCGAGGCGCTGAGGCGCCAGATCGAGAAGGGCAGGTCGCGCGGGTCGAGGCGGATCGACTGCGACTTGCCGTGCCAGTGGAAGCGGTGGCCGCGCATCAGGTCTTCGACCGCCACCGAGGCATGGTCGGGCAGACCGAACTCCCAGAGCGGCACCTCGATGCCGGCCTCATGCGCGCTGAAAGGGTCGAGATTGACGGCGACGAGAATGATGTCGCCCTCGGCGCCCGCCCTCTTGCCGAAGTAGAGAATGTTGTCGTCGAAGGCGTTGTAGAAGGTCAGCCCGAGATGGCTGTGCAGGGCCGGCTCGCTGCGCCTGATCCGGTTGAGCCGGGTGATCTCGGCGACGATGTTGCCGGGTGCCTGCCAGTCGCGCGGCTTGATCTCGTATTTCTCGCTGTCGAGATACTCTTCCTTGCCCGGGATCGCGGCGGCTTCGCAGAGTTCGAAGCCGGAATAGACGCCCCAGAGTCCGGACAGGGTCGCGGCGAGGGCGGCGCGGATCAAAAAGCCCGGGCGGCCCGAGCGCTGCAGGAAGACGGGGTTGATGTCCGGCGTATTGACGAAGAAGTGCGGGCGGAAGATGTCGCGCGCCGGTTCCTCGTTCAGCTCGGTGAGGTACTCCGTCAGCTCCGCCTTGCTGTTGCGCCAGGTGAAGTAGGTGTAGGACTGCGAGAAGCCGACCTTGCCGAGCCGGTACATGACCTTGGGCCGGGTGAAGGCCTCCGCCAGGAAGATCACGCCCGGATCGCGGGATCGGATGTCGGCGATCAGCCACTCCCAGAAGGGGAAGGGCTTGGTATGCGGATTGTCGACGCGGAAGATCCGCACACCCTCGTCGACCCAGCCCTGCACCACGTCGCGCAGCGCCACCCAGAGCCCGGGAATCGCGTCGCCGGCATAAAAATCGACGTTGACGATGTCCTGGTACTTCTTCGGCGGGTTCTCGGCGTAGCGCATCGAGCCGTCCGGCCGCCACTGGAACCAGCCGGGGTGTTCTTCAAGCCAGGGATGGTCCGGCGAGCACTGGATCGCGAAGTCGAGCGCGATCTCCAGCCCGTGATCGGCGGCCGCCCTCACCAACGCGCGGAAGTCCTCGCGGCTGCCGAGTTCGGGGTGGATCGCGTCATGGCCGCCATCGGCCGAGCCGATCGCATAGGGACTGCCCGGATCATCAGCGGCGGACGTCAGGGTGTTGTTGCGGCCCTTGCGGTTCGTCTTCCCGATCGGGTGGATCGGCGGGAAGTAGAGCACATCGAAACCCATCGCCTTCACCGCAGGCAGGCGGTCGATGACATCGCGGAAGGTGCCGTGGCGCGCCGGGCTGTCGGTGATCGAGCGCGGAAAAAGTTCGTACCAGCTGGAGAACGACGCCGCCTCGCGGTCGGCCTCGACGGGGTAGGCGCGGTCGCGTCCCGTGGCATGGGGGCGCGGATCGGCGCGCGTCATCGCGAGGTTCAGCGCATCGGCGAGCAGCACCGCGGCGTCCTCGGCCTGCGATGCGCCGAGACGGGCGAGATGCGCCTCGATCACATCGCGATCCGCCGATGCGGCGTTCTGCGCAAAATGCTCGAGGATGATGCGCCCCTCGCGGATCTCCAGCGCGATGTCGAGGCCCGCGTCGCGCTTCTTGGCGAGGTCGCGGCGGAAGGTGTCGAATTCGCTCCACCACACCTCGATCGCGAAGAGATGGCGGCCGACCCGCAAGAGTGGAAACTCACCCTCCCAGATGTCGTTCACCCGCAGCGTCATCGGCGCGCGCGACCATTCCGGCTCGTCCTCGGCGCGCCAGAGCAGTTCCGCGGCCAGCACCTCATGGCCGTCGCTGAAGATGTCGGCGGTGATCTGCACCGTCTCGCCGGCGCTGCGCTTGACGGCGAAGCGCCCGCCATCGACCGTGGGCGAGACGGCCTCGATGGCGATGCGCGTGGCCGCAAGCTGCGCACGATCCTCCGGCGTCCGGGGGGCCGGTGTCTTGATGACGGATGCTTCCGCGAGGGGCATCACGACTCCCCAGGCCGGCGGCAACGTGACGGTTTCATCGCCGACCGGAACGAGCCCACGCCGCGCCGCACTGGCGCGCAGATCGAGCGTCACGGCATTGACCGGATCCTCGTTCAGGAGCACGAGACAGGCGGCAGGGCCGGCCTCGCGCAGGACCACCGCGGGGCGGTCACCGCCGAGTCGGCGCACAGATGCTGCCGCCCCGACGGGCAGCGCGGCCGCGCCGTCGTTCGCCGCGCGAACAGTCTGTTCCATCGCTGCATCGGGTGCCGCCCGCTGCACGAAATCCTCGGGCGCCGCCTGGAGGAAGGGCACCTCCAGTCCGAATTCGTAGCCCATCGGCATCAGCCAGCCGTCGGCGAGCAGGGCCGAGGCCATCAGGGCCGTGCGGCGTGCGCGGTCTGGGTTGACGGGAGCCACCGCCGGGCGCCGCGCCGCGAAGGGGTCCTCGGGGCAGCCGATCAGAAAGGCGCCTTCGCCTCGTCCCGCACGGTCCGCAACGAGAGCGGAGACGTCGTGACCGGCCGCGATCGGTGCCGAGAGCGCGTCGAAGACATCAGCCGCTGCGGCCGCCTGCTTTGTCGTCGCCTCCGGCATCCAGCCCCATAACCAGAGGTCCGGATGGCTTGCCCGGACGGGAGCCAGAACGTCGCGCCAGACATCCTGCGGGACGGACGGCGCGCCATGACAGCGAAGCCCCCTGATGCCGAGCCCGACCCAGCGCTCGATCTCGTCGTGCCAGAGGTCGAGCAGGCGCACACGCGCCTCGGGCCGGTCGAAGGCCGCCTCCACGACAGGGCGGCGGAGATCGGTGCGGGGATCGAGCCCGGCTCGGTGCGGATCGTGCCAGCATCCCGGCAGTCGGTCAGCGAAGGGCCCATTCGCCTCGGCGCGGCCGGGTGCGAGGTCCATCCACAGCGCCATTCCGGCCCGGTCACAATCGTCGTGCAACGTGCGGAGCACGTCCTGCGTGGGCCGATCGCCAATCCGGTCGAGATCGGTCGTCGCAAAGAGATCGCGACCTCGCGAGAAGGGCCAGGCGAGAAGAAGATGGTCGAAGCCGAGCCCGTGCGCACGATCGACATGATTTCGCCAACCCGACGGCTCGCCTGCGAGCCGGGGATGCAGATAATAGATGCGTGGGATGCGCCAATGCTTTTGCCCAACTTCGGCGATGACCGCCTTCGAGTGGACAATTCTCGGCCGAGACCCCGCGAGAGCATCGTTGTTCAGATCCGTCATCGTCCTGAGCAACGGCCCGGCATCGGGAGAGTTCCATCGGACATGCCATCGGCAGGCCGATCCCCTGCACTGCGGTCGACCGTGGGGGGACGGGCGAACCTGAGCCTCGTCAGGTCGTTGCCGTCAGGAAGGCGCGGCTCCTGTCGGGGCCCGTCGCTTCGGGAGAGCGAGATGCCAGCAACATCAGCGCGACCGGCACATCCAAGGCTTCCGGGGCCGACCGGCGGGTGCCAGTCGACCCGCGCGGGGACGGACATCCGCAGCAGGATCGGGTCGCATCATCGGGCAGCGGAGGCAGATCCAAGAGATGGGGGCCCGACCTCTGAAGGCTCCGGACCGGGCCGCGGCGGCCGGTTCCGTCGTCGCAATGGGAGGGGCGCGCTGACGCCGGTACCGACCATGCGACAGGGCGGCCGCTCCGGCTCCGGTCTGTCCCTCGAGGGTCCACACCATGGATAGGGAGAGACCGCCTCCTCCATCACCCTTTCCCGTCGATGGGAGGCTTCGACGTGGCGATCTCGATCACCCGGCTGTCGATCTCGCCCGGCGACTGATCGGCGTCACGCTGCTCTGCGACGGTGTCGGCGGGCCGATCGTGGAGACGGAAGCCTATGCGCGCGACGACGCCGCCTCGCACAGCTTCCGCGGCCCGACCCCGCGCAACCGGTCGATGTTCGCCGGGGCGGGGACGATCTATGTCTACCGCTCCTACGGGCTTCACTGGTGCTTCAACATCGTCGCGCGGGATGCAGGCGCGGTGCTGGTGCGGGCGCTCGAACCCCGCTTCGGCCTCGAGCGGATGCGGGAGCGCCGCGGGCGGAGTGATCACCTCGCCGATGGACCGGGGCGGCTGGCCCAGGCGCTCGCGATCGACATCGCACAGGACGGGCGCGAGGCGACCACCGCGCCCTTCGCACTGCTCGAGCGCTCGAAGCAGCCCGCCATCCTGACAGGCCCCCGGATCGGCATCAGCCGCGAGCGCGACCGCCCCTGGCGTTTCGGCCTCGCAGGCTCCCCCTGGCTGAGCCGCAGCATGACGAGCCCCGGCGCCGCAGCCGAAACAGCAATCCTTCCCGAAGAGGGCGAGCGCCCGCCATCACGAGGGACCTGCCCGCGGACATGAGCGACGGGGCTGTCGGGGTGTCTGCCCAGCGTGGACCAGCCTGACGGTCTCCCACCCGTCCTCATGCCCGTCGCGGCGGACAATCGCGAGGAAGGCGCCCTCGCGCGCCATCCCCAGCGCGACCGCGCAGCCGATGCCGCCGCCGATGATCAGGGATGTTGCCATGAAGCCGCCCGGTGCCGGCCACGCGGGGCCCGAACTGCGGGCGGGCATCTGCGCCTCGTTGCCGGGCTGCGGCGCTTGTCCCTGGGGCGGGGATGCCTCCGTCATCGGGAGAGCTTGTTCCGGCGGAGACCTCAGGATCGGACCGGACCAACCGGCCAGGCCAGAGTCCGATCCGGTCGGATCGGGAACCATGGCGGGCGCGGCTCATTGATGTGCCATCACGCCAGAGGACCCCTCGCCCATGCCCGATCCCATCCCCCCCGCCCGGGCGCGCGACGACAGCGGCCCTGATCAATGCGGCGCCCAGGGCGAAGCCCTCTCCCTGCCGCTGCCGATGCCGTCCACGCGGCACGGGCTGCCCTGGGACGGCGGATGGCTGGCGCTACTGGAGGATGGGGCAGGCCCGCCCCTGCTTCTGATCCACAGTGTCAACGCGGCGGCCTCGAGCTACGAGGTGAAACCGATCTTCGAGGCGATGCGGGCGCGCCGCCGCGTCTTCGCGCTCGACCTGCCGGGCTTCGGCCTGTCGAGCCGGGGGCCGCAGGTCTACACCGTGGCGCGCTCGGTCGAGGCTATCCTGACGGCGGCACGGACCGTCCGGGAGATGTCCGGCGGGCAGCGGGTCGCCGCGCTGGCCCTCTCCCTCTCGGCCGAATTTTTGGCGCGGGCGGCGCTGCAGGAGCCAGCCCTGTTTTCGGGTCTCGCCCTCGTCACGCCGACCGGATTCGAATCCGGCGCCCAGAGGCGCCGCGGCGGCATGCCCGAGGCCCGGCCCCGTACCGGCCTGGAGGCGCTGCTGACCGCGCCTCTGTGGCGAAACGGCCTCTTCGGCCTTCTGGTCAGCCGACCCAGCATGCACTTCTTTCTGCGACGGACCTTCGACGGCCCCCCCGATCCGGGTCTGTTGGACTACGCCTGGCGCAGCGCCCATCAGCCGGGCGCGGCCCATGCTGCTCTCGCCTTCGCCTCAGGCAAGCTGTTCTCGCCTGACATTCGCGACGTCTACGAGGCACTGGACCTGCCCGTCTGGCTGGCGCACGGCACACGCGGCTCCTTCAGCGATTTCAGGGAGGCCGGCTGGACCATGACACGCCCCAACTGGGAGCTCACGGCCTTCGAAACCGGCGCTTTTCCGCATTTCCAGGCACCGGAGGCCTTCATGCCCCGCCTGGACCGCTTTCTCGACGCACTGCCGAAACAGAGACCGCCGCATCTGCGGGTGGTATCCAACGGTGGAGCCCCCTCGTGAACTGGGTTTCCTTCATCGGCTACGGCGCGGCGCTGTGCTCGACGGTCAGCTTCGTGCCGCAGGCCTGGCGGGTGCTGCGGACCCGCGACGTCTCCGCACTCTCGGCCCCGACCTATGCGATCACCTGCTGCGGCTTTGCGCTGTGGCTGGTCTATGGCATCGCCAAGGCCGAATGGCCGCTGATCCTGACCAACGGCATCTGTCTCGTGCTCGCCAGCTTCATCCTCGCCATGAAGCTGCTGCCACGCCGGCAGCGGGAAACCGTGGCAGACACGCTCGCTCCGCCCGCCGAGTAACGGCCCGGCGCTCGGTTTCGGTCGGTGGCCCGGGCACGTCCTCTGCGATGGCTCACCCCTTGCCGGACCGGCGCGACCTCCTCATGGTCGACACATGCCCCCGCCCGACGCGGCAGCGGGCGGAGAAGGCGGCGTTCCGGCGCGGCGCGACCAAGGCTGGAGCAGGATAATGACATGGACGGTCTCTTCGTCGCGAAACGTGGTCAGAGACCGCTGGATTGACCTGCGCGCGGACGACTGCGTCACGCCCTCGGGCCAGCCGATCGCCCCTTACTATGTGCTGACCTATCCGGACTGGGTTCATGTCGTGGCCCTCAATTCGCGCGACGAGTTGCTCCTGGTCCGGCAATACCGGCACGGCGCGGGTGAGCGCTTTCTCGAACTGCCGGGCGGCGTGATCGACGCCGGCGAGGCTGTGGAGGCCGCGGCGCGTCGCGAACTGGCCGAGGAGACCGGCCACCTGGCGGGCAGCGTCACACTGGTCTCGTCGCTTCATCCCAACCCGGCGATCCAGAGCAACCGCGTCCATGTCTGCGTGGCACGGGACGTCGCGGCATCCGGGTCGTTACGGCTCGACGCGGGCGAAGAGGGGCTGACGGTCGAGCCCCTTCCGGTGCAGACCGTTCTCGACGGCCTGGCCGGCGGGCTGATCGGCCAGTCGCTGCATGTCACCAGCCTGCTGCTCGGGCTGGCCGCGCTGGGACGGCTCGATCTCACGGCCATCGCGCCACCGGCCGCCGGGGCGTGACCGGGCGACGCCGATCAGGCTCCGCCCGCGCATCGCACCGCCATCGCATCAAATCCCGCTCGGGCCGGAACGATGAGGCGCACGGTCGGTTGACTGCTGACAACCCGAGCAGGAGCCTGCCCCATGGCCACGAAACCCAAGACCCTCCACGATCTCTTCATCGACCAGCTCAAGGACACCTATTACGCTGAAAAGCAGATCCTGAAGGCGCTGCCGAAAATGGCGAAGGCGGCGCAGGACGCCGAGTCCAAGAAGGCCTTCGAGACGCACCGCGACGAGACCGAGCGCCAGATCGAACGCCTCGAACAGGTCTTCGAACTCTGCGAGACACCCGCGCGGGGCAAGACCTGCGAGGCGATGGTCGGCATCCTCGAAGAGGGCAAGGAGGTGATGGAGGAGTATGCCGGCAGCGAGGCGCTCGACGCCGGCCTCATCGCCTCGGCCCAGGCGGTCGAGCATTACGAGATCGCCCGCTACGGCACGCTCAAGACGCTGGCGCTGCAGCTCGGCCTGAAAGACGCGGCGAAGCTTCTCGACGAGACGCTGGCGGAGGAGAAGAAGACCGACGAGCTGCTCAGCAAGCTCGCCCAGAGCCGCGCCACGGCGAAGCCCCAGAAAGCCGCCTGACCTGTCGATGTTCTGACAGCGAACGCGAGCCGAAGCCCCGGCAGCGCGCAGGCTCTACGCCCTGCCGGTCCGGCCCACCGCCCGCCCCCAAGCGCCGCCAGCCGGGTCACTCCAGGCTGGCGGCGTTGTCGCTTCGGAATGCCGCCCCGTCGAAAGCGGCAACAGGCGTGACGATCGTTGGACGCGCTCCCGTCGATCGCGGACCTCCCCGCCCGGCATCGCGTTAGTGCATACTGCATACGCGCATGAGGCCATGGCCTATCGCGCTGTGACGCGGAATGATGCGCTAGGCACGCCTTCGCGGCGGACGACCGAAGAGGCCAGCGCGGACCAGACGTTCCGCAGACCGGCCCGGACAGGGAGGACAGGACGAATGGCGTTGCCACTCGCGGGCATCCGTGTGCTCGACATTTCGCAGGTCATGGCAGGCCCCTTCTGCTGCATGCTGCTGGCCGATATGGGCGCCGACGTGATCAAGATCGAGCCGCCGGGCACGGGCGACTCCACCCGGCAGTCGATGGGCTTTCGCCTGAAAGGCGCCGACAGCCCCGGCTTTCTGGCGCTGAACCGCAACAAGCGCAGCATCGCGCTCGACCTGAAATCAGAGGCCGACCGCGCGGTACTCTACGCGCTGGTCAAGACCTCCGACATCCTGATCGAGAATGCGCGCCCCGGCGTCGCGAAGCGGCTGGGCATGGACTACGACACGCTGAAGGCGCTCAATCCGCGCCTGATCTTCGCCAGCATTTCGGGCTTCGGCCAGACGGGACCCTGGTCGCAGCGACCCGGTTTCGACCTGATCGCCCAGGCTGTCTCGGGCGTGCTCAGCGCGAACGGGTTGCCCGGCATGGAGCCGGCAAAGAACTCGATCCCCGTCGCCGATCTCGGAGCCGGGCTGTTCACGACCTATGCCGTGCTGAGTGCGTTGATCGGGCGGCAGAGTTCCGGCCAGGGGCAGTTCGTCGATGCCTCGCTGTTCGAGGCGGCGCTCGCCCTCTCCGTCTGGGAAACGACGGAGTTGTGGGGCACCGGCAGGACGCCGGAGCCGATCGGCTCGGCCAACCGGATGTCGGCGCCATATCAGGCGGTGGCGGCCTCCGACGGCTGGTTCGTGATCGGCGCCGCTAATCAGGGCCTCTGGATGAAGCTACTGAAGGTGCTCGGCCGCGAGGATTTGCAGGCGGATGCGCGCTTCGCGACCAATGCCGCGCGCATCGCCAACCGCCTCGAGCTCATCGACGCGATGGCGCCGACCTTCGCCTCGCGCACGCGCCAGATCTGGATCGACGGGCTGCTGGAGGCGGGCGTGCCGGCCGCGCCGATCCTCGACTATGCGCAGGCTGTCGTCAGCGAGCAGGCGGTGGCGCGCGAGATGGTGCAGATGGTGCCCCACCCGGTGGAAGGGGCCTTCAAGGCACTCGGATTCCCGGTGAAGCTCAGCGCCACGCCGCAGCAGATGCGCCTGCCGCCACCGCTGCTCGACCAGCATGGCCCGGAGATCCGGCAGGAATTGGTCGCCCGCGGCCTGCTCGCGCCGGAGGCCGCGGGCCTCACGGCAGATGCGGTGACCGCGCGCCCGCGCATCGGCTTCATCGGCATCGGCATCATGGGCGAGGCGATGGTGCGCCGCCTGCTCGATCTCGGCTACAGCGTGACCGTCTGGAACCTCGAGCCCGAGCGGCTGGCGACAGTCCTGCCGCACGGTGCCGTCGCGGCGGAGTCTCCTGCGGCTGTCGCGGCCGCGAGCGACATCGTCATGCTCTGCGTGCTGCATATGGAGGCCGTCGAGCGCTGCGTCCTCGCACCGGACGGGATCGCCGCAGCGGCCTCGGCTCCGAAGCTCATCATCGATTTCTCGACCGCCGATCCCGAGGGGACGCGCCGTGTCGCGGCGAAGCTGAAGGCGCTGACGGGCGCGGGTTGGGTCGATGCGCCGGTCTCGGGCGGGCCGCAGCTGGCCCGCACGGGGCAGATGACGGTGATGGCCGGCGGCGATGCCGCTGATTTCGAGGCGGCGAAGCCCCTTCTTGCGGAGATGGCCGGCAACGTCACGCTGATGGGGCCGGTCGGGGCCGGCCAGACCACCAAGGTCATCAACCAGGCCATCGTCGGCACCGGCTATGTGCTGATGGCGGAAGCACTGATGCTGGCGGAGGCCGCGGGCATCGACGCGGCCCGGCTGCCGCAATGCCTCGCCGGCGGCCATGCCGACAGCAGCCTGCTGCAGCGGCTGTATCCGCAGATGCAGCAGCGCGCCTTCGAGCCACCTTCCAGCTATGCGCGGCAATTGCTGAAGGATCTGAAGGCCGTCTCCGCCTTCGCGCAGGGGCTGGGGCTCGATCTCGGCGTCATCGAGCAGGGCGTGCAGCGCTACAAGGACTATGTCGCGCTCGGCCACGAGATGTCGGATTCGGCGGCCGTGGTGAAGCTCTACGAGCACGACGCCGCGGCGCGCGGCAAGGGCCGGCCATGAGCACCGCGCCGAGCCCCCTGCCCGCCCGCCCGCGCGCCGTGATCGACGCGCATCACCATATCTGGGACCTCGCCAACGACCTCCCCTGGCTGAAGGAGGAGCGCGTCCCCTTCCGCTATGGCGACTATTCGCCGATCTGCCGCAACTACATGCCCACCGGCTACCGCGCCGATACGAAGGGTTGGCCGGTCACCGGCTCGGTCTATGTCGAGGCCGAGTGGGCGCGCGACAAGGCGGCGCTGGAGAGCCCCTGGGTCGCGGCGGTCGCCGCGCGCGAGGGCGTGCCCTCGGTCATCGTGGCGTGGTGCGATTTCGCGGCGCCGGAGGCCGGCGCCCTGCTGGCGTCCCATGCCGCCGTCCCGATCGTGCGCGGCGTCCGGCACAAGCCGGCGGCGGCCGCCAAGCCCTCCGAGGCCCGCCGCGGCGCACCGGGCTCGATGGACGATCCGCGCTGGCGCGAGGGCTATGCCCTGTTGTCCCGCCACAGCCTGTCCTATGATCTGCAGACGCCCTGGTGGCATCTCGATGCGGCGGCCGATCTGGCCAAGGATTTCCCGACGACCCAGATCATCGTCAACCACACCGGCCTGCCGGCCGACCGCAGCCCGGAAGCGCTCGCCGCCTGGCGCCGCGCGCTGGAACTGGCCGCCGCGCAGCCCAACATCGCCCTGAAGATTTCCGGCATCGGCCTGCCGGGCCAGCCCTGGGCGGTCGAGGCCAACGGGCCGGTGATCCGCGACGCGATCGCGATCTTCGGGCTGGACCGCGCGATGTTCGCCAGCAATTTCCCGGTCGACGGGCTCGTGGGGGATTTCGACACGATCTTCACCGGCTTCCTCACCGCGACGGCGGCGATGAGCGAAAGCGAGCGCGACCGCCTGTTCCACGACAATGCGCGGCGGATCTACCGGTTCTGACGGGCCCACCCGCCGCAGCACTTCATTTCGATAAAACCGGAAATATCGATTGACGGTCGCGAAACGGTCGATCATGCTCTTGGCATGGACACGATCATCGCAGCGTCGCGCCTCGAGGCGCTCGGTAATCCGACCCGGCTTTCGCTCTACCGCGCCCTCGTCCGCGCCGGCCATGGCGGGCTCTCGGTCGGGGATTGCCAGAGCCGGCTGGGCATCGCGCAGTCGACCCTCTCCTTTCATCTGAAGGCGCTGATCGTCGCCGGGCTGGTGACGCAGGAGCGGCAGGGCCGCACCCTCGTCTGTCGCGCGAATTTCGAGGTGATGAACGGGCTCGTCGACTTCCTCGTGGCGGAATGCTGCCGCGACGAGTGCTGCGAGACGTCGGACGCCAGCGCCGCCTGACGGCGCGAGCGTTCATTCGGCAGAAGGAACGGACATGAACCAGACCATTGCCATCATCGGAGCGGGGCCGGTGGGCCTCGCCGCCGCCGCCCATGTGATCACGCGCGGGCTCGATCCGGTCGTGCTGGAGACGGGGCCTGCGGTCGGCCATGCCGTCCGCCACTGGGCGCATGTGCCGATGTTCTCGCCCTGGGCCTTCAACGTCGATGCGGCAGCCGAGCGGCTGCTGAAGACGGCCGGCTGGGCGCGCCCGGACGGGGAGACCTATCCGACCGGCGGCGACCTCGTTTCGCGATACCTCGCCCCGCTGGCCGCCGTCCCCGCACTGCGCGAGCGCATCCGCCTCGACACCGAGGTGCTGGCCGTGTCGCGCCGCGGCTTCGACAAGGTCCGCACCGCCGGGCGCGAGCGCGCGCCCTTCGCGCTGCGCTGCCGCACCGGCGGCGAGGAGACGACGCTCTTCGCGGACGCCGTGATCGACACGTCCGGCACCTGGTTTTCGCCCAATCCCGCCGGCTCGGGCGGTCTCCCCGCCATCGGCGAGGCGCAGAACGCCGGACGCATCCGCTACGGCATGCCCGATGTGCTCGGCGCCGACCGCGCGCGCTATGCCGGCCGCAGGGTCGCCGTGCTCGGCGGGGGTCACAGCGCCATCGGCACGCTGACCGCCCTCGCCGCCCTGCCCGACGCCCCCACGCCGACGGCGGTCATCTGGCTCTATCGCGGCGCCGATGTCGCGAAGGCCTATGGCGGGGGTGCCGCCGACCAGCTGTCGGCGCGCGGCGAACTCGGCCTGCGCCTCGCGCAACTCGTCGAGAGCGGGCGCCTCGCCGTCGAAACCGGCTACCGGCTCGAGCGTATCGAGGGCGATGCCGCCGGGTTGCGGCTGATCGCCGATGACGGCCGCACGGTCCTGGCCGACGAACTGGTCGTCGCAACCGGCTTCAGGCCCGATCTCGGCCCGCTCAGGGAGTTGCGGGTCGCGCTCGACCCGGCGCTGGAATGCCCGCCGGTGCTGGCGCCGCTGATCGACCCGAACGAACATTCATGCGGCACGGTGCGCCCGCATGGCGCGGCCGAGCTCGCCCACCCTGAGCCCGGCTTCTACATCGCCGGGATGAAGGCCTATGGCCGGGCCCCGACCTTCCTGCTCGCGACCGGCCATGAGCAGGTCCGCTCCATCGTGGCGGCACTCGCGGGCGACCATGAAGCGGCAAGGCGGGTCGACCTCGTGCTGCCGGAGACGGGCGTCTGCAGCGCCACGCCGGGCGACAAGGCGGGCGGCGGCAGCGCGGCTGCGTCGGGCTGCTGCGGCGGGCCGGCTCCCGCCGCCAGCACCGCCTGCTGCGCGCAGGATCACGAGGCCAAGGCCGTCGGCGAGACCGGCTGCGGCTGCGGCAAAACAACCAAGGCCCCGGAGCTCGCGACCGCTTGATGACGACCATGCCCACCCCGCTGCCCCAGGCCGCCGCGCAAGGCGGCCTGGGTCTCATCCTGGCGCTCGGCGCCACGCAGGTCGCCGGCTATGGCACGCTCTACTATGCCTTTGCGGTGCTCGCCCCGGAGATCACCAAGAGCTTCGGCTGGGCGCCGGAATGGACCTATGGCGCCTTTGCCGCCGGCCTGCTGGCCGGCGGTCTGGCGGCGCCCTTCTCCGGCCAGCTGATCGACCGTTACGGTACGCGGGCGATGATGAGCCTCGGCAGCGTGCTGGCGGCGGCGGCGCTCTACGGCCTGTCGCAGGCGCGCGACCCGGTGAGCTTTTATGCCGCCATGATCGCGGTGGAGACCGTGGGAACGCTCGTCTTCTACGATGCCGCCTTCACCGCGCTGACCCAGGCTCACGGGGCCGGCGCCCGCCGCGCGATCAGCAAGCTCACCCTGATCGGCGGCTTCGCCTCGACGCTGTTCTGGCCGCTGACGACCGCCCTTCTCGCGCATCACGACTGGCGCAGCATCTACCAGTTCTATGCGATCGGCTATCTCGTGCTGTGCCTGCCGCTGCATGCGCTGCTGCTGCCGGCCCGTGGCGGCAAGGCCGCGGCCGTCACGGCGCCCAAGCGGGAGGGGGATGCGCAAGCCTATCTCCTCGGCCGGGACCGGATGCGCGCCTTCCTGCTGCTGGCACTGGCCTTCTCGCTCCAGGGCTTCGTGGTCTCGGCCATGTCGGTGCATCTGCTGACGATGCTGGAAGGTCTCGGCCTCAGCGCGGCGCTCGCGGTCGGCATCGGTGCCATGGTCGGCCCCTCCCAGGTGGCGGGGCGGCTGGTCGAGATGCTGTTCGGAACGGAACTCGAGCCGACCACGACCGCCTGGGTTTCGGCGACGCTGATGCCGATCGGCTTCGCGCTGCTGCTGGTCAGCGGCACGACGGCGACGCTCGCCGGGCTCTTCGCCATCGCCTATGGCGTCAGCATGGGGCTGAGCTCGATCGTGCGGGGCACGGTGCCGCTGCGGCTCTTCGGCCCGGCCGGCTATGGCGCGATGCTCGGCAAGCTCTCGGCGCCGGGGCTGGCGATCCGCGCGGCTGCGCCGGTCGCCTTCGCGGTCATGGTCGAGCGCGCCGGGCTGCTGCCGAGCACCATCCTGCTGATCGTGCTCTCGGGCGCGGCCGCCCTGTCGCTGTTCCTGCTGTCACGGCTGGCTGCCGCCCTGCCGGCCCCGAAATGACCGGCCGCCAGTGCAGGGTGGGAGCAAACCGATCGCTCCAGAGCGCCGGCCCCTCAGCGACGCCATCACGACCGGTATCTCGCCCGAGGCCCGGATCATCGCCAGGACGTTGCGCGAGGTCCCGCCGTCGGGTCTGAGATCGATCGTGACGGTCAGGCGGCCCTTTCCAGCGTCAACGGCGTCGCACCATCCATCCGGCCGATCGCCGCCAGCACGGGAGCGAGTTCCTCCGCCGCCATCTGTTCGAAGGGCAGGTTGACGAAGGCGGTCACCCGCGCCGTCAGATGGCGGTAACTCAGCAGGAAGGCCGCACGCTGGGCGGCAGCGGGGCCGGCTGCCACCGCCGGATCGTCCAGTCCCCAATGGGCACGCAATGGCGCGCCCGGAAAGACGGGGCATGGCGCCTCCGCCGCGCTGTCGCAAACGGTTATGACGAGGTCCAGTGGCGGAGCCTCCGGTCCGAGGAACTCGTCCCAGGATTTCGAGCGCATCGCGGAGACGTCGTATCCGAGGTCCGCCAGCAGCCCCAGCGCCGCCGGATGCGGCGCCTCCTGCGGGCGGCTGCCGGCCGAGAAGGCCTCGATCCGTCCCAGCCCCTCACGGTTGAGGATGGCCTCGGCTATGATGGAGCGGGCCGAGTTGCCGGTGCAGACCACGAGGACACGCAGCGGCCGCTCGCTCGCGACGGGCTCGCGCCGCGCCGGGATCGCCGTGGCCCCTGGCGGGCAGGCGGCCGGGCCCTGTGTGCAGCAGGCATCCGTCAGGAACGCCAGCAGCGCATCGGCGGGGCCTGGCTGGGCGGCGAAGATGATGTGACGCCCCTCGCGCCGCGAGGCCAGCAGGCCGACCTGCTCCAGCGCCGCGAGATGAGCCGAGAGGGTGTTGTGCGCGACGGCGAGCAGCCGGCCGATATCGCCGGCCGCCAGCCCATGCGGCCGGTAGCGCATCAGCAGGCGGAAGATCTCGAGCCGCGTCGGCTGGGCGAGCGCTGCCAGGAGCGCGACCGCCTCCGCGGATTCCAGCCTCGGCGCCGGCCCCTGATTCACGCGGCGTCATCCCTCTGCAATGGATCGGCGCGCGAGGTGTCCTTGCCGATCGCGTCCAGCCGGTGCTGCAGAGCCATGCCCTTCAGCGTCGCCAGAGGCAAGCTCGCGAAGAGCGAGATGCGGTTGTTCAACATGCGGTAGGCATCGGCGAAGGCGAGCACCTTCTGGACGTCGTCGCCTTCATAGGCGGCTGGATCCGGCAGGGTCCAGAGCGCCGTCACGGGATCGCCCGGCCAGGCCGGCGGAACAGCATTGGCCGCCGTCTCCGAGAGGGTGAAGACGAAGTCGAGCTGCGGCGCGTTCGGGCCGGTAAACGCCTCCCAGCTCTTGGGCCGCAGGTCGGAGACATCGTGGTTGAGCGATTTGAGCAGCCTGACGACGAAGGGATTGATCGAAGCACGGGGCTGCGAGCCGGCACTGTAGACGGCGAACTTGCCGGCCACGCGCCGCATGATCGCCTCGGCCATGATGGAGCGCGCATGGTTGCCCTTGCACACGAAAAGCACCGCGAGAGGAGAGGTCGTCATGGCGTCGCCCCGACATGTCGGTTTCGGATGACATGAGTCTCATCGGAAAATATGTCGTTGTCAACCGACATATTGACATAATGCCTTCATCCGGGTGATGCAGCCTCCCTGAGACAGACAGGGAGCGGGATCATGCGGGTCGGCATCAATGGCATGGGGCGGATCGGGCGGCTGGCGCTGCGGGCGGCTCTTGGGGCGGCCGACCGGCAGGGCGACGATCCGCGCGCCGGCAACCGGCTCGACGTCGTCCACCTCAACGAGATCAAGGGTGGCGCGGCCGTAACCGCCCATCTGCTCGAATTCGACAGCATGCAGGGGCGCTGGCGCGGCGGCATCGCGAGCGCCGGCGAGGATGCGATCACGATCGGCGAGCGCCGCTTGAGCTTCTCGGCGGCGGGCGAACCGGGCGAGATTCCCTGGGGCGATCTCGGCGTCGATGTCGTGCTGGAATGCACGGGCAAGTTCCTGACGCCCGCGACGCTGGAGGGCCATCTCAAACGCGGCGCCAAGCGCGTCATCGTCGCCGCCCCGGTGAAGGACGCCTCGGTCCTCAACGTCGTCGTCGGCGTGAACGAGCATCTCTACGATCCGGCGCGCCACCCGATCGTCACCGCCGCCTCCTGCACGACGAACTGCCTCGCCCCCGTGGTGAAGGTCGTGCACGAGAATTTGCGCATCCGGCACGGCCAGATCACCACGATCCACGACCCGACCAACACCAATGTCGTGGTCGACGCGCCCCACAAGGATCTGCGCCGCTCCCGCTCGGCGATGCTCTCGCTGCAGCCGACGACGACCGGCAGCGCCACCGCGATCGCGCTGATTTACCCCGAACTGAAGGGCAAGCTCGACGGCCACGCCGTGCGCGCGCCCGTCCTCAACGCCTCGCTGACCGACTGCGTCTTCGAGCTGGAGCGGTCGACGACCGCCGCCGAGGTCAACGCCCTGTTCGAGGCGGCGGCGCGGGGCCCGCTCGCCGGCATCCTCGGCTTCGAGCCGCGCCCGCTGGTCTCGATCGACTATCAGCGCGACACGCGCTCGAGCATCGTCGACGGGCTCTCGACGCTGGTCACCGACGGCACGATGCTCAAGGTCTATGCCTGGTACGACAACGAGATGGGCTATGCCTGCCGCATGGTCGATCTCGCCTGCCATCTCGAAAAGGTCGGGATCTGATCGGGTGACCGCGGGAACCCGAAACTACACCATCGTCACCGCCGCCTATTGGGGTTTTACCCTGACCGACGGCGCGCTGCGCATGCTCGTGCTGCTGCACTTCTTCCGGCTCGGCTATTCGCCCTTCACGCTCGCCTTCCTGTTCCTGCTCTATGAGGCGGCCGGCATCGCCGCCAATCTGATCGGGGGCTGGCTCGCCGCCCGCTACGGCATCACCCGCATGCTCGCGATCGGGCTGACCACGCAAATCACGGGCTTCCTGCTGCTGTCAGGGCTGTCGCCGGACTGGACGGCCGCTGCCTCCGTCGCCTGGGTGGTGATGGCGCAAGGCATCTGCGGCGTCGCCAAGGACCTGACCAAGACGGCCTCGAAATCGGCGATCAAGGTCGCCGAGGCCGCCGCCCGCACCGAAGATGCGCAGGGCCGGCTGTTCCGCTGGGTCGCCTGGTTCACCGGCTCCAAGAACGCGATGAAGGGCGTCGGCTTCTTCCTCGGCGGGCTGCTGCTCGAAGGGCTCGGCTTCCGCGGCGCGCTCTGGGCGATGGCGGCGATGCTGGCGCTGATCCTGCTCGGCGTGCAGATCGCGCTGCCCGCGATGATGGGGAAGGCCAAGGCGAGCAAATCCGCGCGAGAGCTCTTCGCCAAGAACCGGGGCGTCAATCTGCTGGCGCTGGCCCGCGTCGCGCTGTTCGGGGCTCGAGACGTCTGGTTCGTCGTCGGCGTGCCGGTGTTTCTCTATGCCTCGGGCTGGACCTTCACCATGGTCGGCAGCTTCCTGGCGCTCTGGACGATCGGCTACGGGCTGGTCCAGGCAGCGGCGCCCGCATTCGTCAGGCGCAGCGCCGACGGGCTGTCGAGCGAAGTCCCGGCGGCGCGGCTCTGGTCGCTGGCGCTGGCGGTGATCCCCCTGGCGCTCGCCGCCTTGCTGCTGAGCGGGGCCGTCTCCCGGCCCGATCTCGTGCTGGTCGCGGGTCTTGGCCTGTTCGGCTTCGCCTTCGGGGTCAACTCGTCGCTGCACTCCTACCTGATCCTGGCCTATGCGGGCTCGGAGAAAGCGGCCGAGGATGTCGGGTTCTACTATGCAGCCAATGCGTTGGGGCGGTTCGGCGGCACACTGCTCTCGGGCCTGCTCTACCAGGCGGGCGGGCTGCAGGCCTGCCTGATCGGCTCGGGCGTGATGCTGGCGGCGTGCTTCGTGGCGACGCTGGCTCTCCCGGGGCGGAGGGATGCTCCGCTCCGGGCCTGAGCCCGTTCAGGCCGCCTTGCGGGCGACGTCGAAGGGAATCTCGATGTCCACGGCCAGCGTCGAGACCTGGGCGCCGCGCTCCATCGTGACGCTGACCTTCTCGGAATCGATCTGCATGTGCTTGGAGATCGCACGCAGGATCTCGTCCCGGAGCTTGGCGACGAGATCGGAGTCGCCGACCGCGGCGCGCTCATGCGCCAGCAGGACCTTGAGGCGCTCGCGGGCGGCGGGGGCCGACTGCACGCGCGAGAAGAAACGACGCAGGTTCATGCCGCCTTCCTTCCGAAGATCTTGCCGAAGAAGCCGCGCTTCTCGCCCGGGACCATGATCGGCAGGTTCTCGCCCTGGAGCCGGCGCGCAGCCTCGAAATAGGCGATCGAGGGAGCGCTGCGGTCATCGGCGAGCGTGACCGGCGAGCCCAGATTGGAGGCGCGCAGCACGTCCATGCTCTCGGGGATGATGCCGAGCAGCGGGATGGAGAGGATCTCCAGCACGTCGTCGACCTTGAGCATGTCGCCGCGCTCGGCCCGGACGGGGTCGTAGCGGGTCAGCAGCAGGTGCTTTTCCATGTGCTCGCCATTCTCGGCGCGCAGCGTCTTGGAATCGAGCAGGCCGATGATGCGGTCGGAATCGCGCACCGAGGAGACCTCCGGATTGGTCACCACGATGGCGATGTCGGCATGGCGCATGGCCAACGTCGCGCCGCGCTCGATGCCGGCGGGGCTGTCGCAGATCACCCAGTCGAAGACGCTCTTGAGCGCGCCGATGACCTTCTCCACGCCCTCGGCGGTGAGGTTGTCCTTGTCGCGGGTCTGCGAGGCCGGCAGCAGGTAGAGCGTCTCGACGCGCTTATCGCGGATCAGCGCCTGGGTCAGCTTCGCCTCGCCTTGGATGACGTTGACGAGGTCGTAGACGACCCGCCGCTCGGCTCCCATGACGAGGTCGAGATTGCGCAGCCCGACGTCGAAATCCACCACCACGACCTTCTCGCCACCCTTGGCGAGCGCTGCCCCGAGCGCGGCGGACGAGGTCGTCTTGCCGACGCCTCCCTTGCCCGAGGTGACCACGATGACCTTGCCCATAGACCTCTCCCGATTGTCCCGACGTCGCCTGGTCAGGCGATCGACCCGACCTTGAATGTTTCGCCTTCGAGCCAGATCTGCACGGCCTTGCCGCGCAGCTCCGGCTCCATGTCCTCGGCGGTCTTGTAGAAGCCGTCGATCGCCAGCAGCTCGGCCTCGAGTCGGCTGCAGAAGATCCGCGCCGACGCGTTGCCCATGGTGCCGGCGAGAGCCCGGCCCCGCAGCGTCCCGTAGACATGGATCGAGCCGCCCGCGACGACCTCGGCGCCCGAGGCGACCGAGCCGACGATGGTGACATCCCCTTCCGGGAAGAACAGCGACTGTCCGGAGCGCACCGGCTGGGTGACGATGATCGAGGGTGTTGGCTTGCCCGGCGTCGGGTCGGAGCGGACGACGCTCTCCGGCGCCACGGCGGCCACCGCCTCCGATACGGGTTCGGCGGCCGGCGGCTCGACATCGGCAGTCGAGCGCCCGCCGGACATCGCCGGCGGCAGATCCGAGCCCAGCATCGAGGCACGGGCGCCTTCGATGCCCATGATGCGAACGCCGCGGCCGGAGAGCTTGCCGACGAGGTCGCGCAGCTCCGCCCGGTCCAGCTCAAGCCCCTCGATGTCGAGCACGACGGGCCGCCGCAGGAAGAAGCCGGCCGAGAGCGCGGCCAGTTCGTCGAGCCGGATCAGCCAGTCCTCGAGCGGCAGCTCGGGGGTCAGCGTCAAGGCAAGGTAGGAGCGCCCCTTGAGGCGGATGGGCCTGGGTTTGGTTAACACGGCGGTCATCTTGGTAAATTTTCGGTGTCTTCGGTGTATTCAGCCAATGGTTAACGGCTGGTAAATGCTGCGGCCCCGGAGGCCTTTCCGAGGCGCCGTTGCAAGCGCGCCGCAGGGCCTCCGAAGGGAGAGGCGGCGCGCCCCGAAACGTGCGATCCTCGCGGCCGGGCGATGTGCCTGCGGAGCCGACCATGGACATCATCGTAACGCCCAGTGGCCCGACCAGCTGGGCCCTGATCGACCTGCTCGGACGCAATATGGGGCGCGTCGAGCTGGCGGCGCCGGACGAATACCGAATCATTCCCGGAGAGCGCGTCGCCGAGAGCATGCGCGCGATGAAGCATGGCCCCTTCGCCACGCTCGACGCCGCGCTGTCGCAGATCGAGGTCTTCACCCGCTCGACCTGCCGGCTCGCCCCCGTGGCCGACTAGCGCGGGGCGGCGGAAGCGGCCGACCCGGTGCGCGCGCGCAGTGTCTGCGCGACCGCGGTTCCCTGGTCGATCAGCAGGTTGATGTCGTTGGTGGCGACGATCAGCCGGGCGCCGAGATCGAGCGCATGCGACGACAGCAGCGCCGCGCCGACGCCGATGACCCCGAAGACCTTGCCCTGCGAGCGCGTCGCGGCAGCGACCGAAGCGAAGGCCGCCAGAACCTCGGGATGGTCGACCGCCCCGAGATGGCCCATGTCGGCGGCGAGGTCGTTGGCGCCGATGATCACCGCATCGATGCCGGAAACGGCCGCGATGGCACCGGCCTCAGCGACCCCGCCGGCGCTCTCGACCATGGCCACGACGAAGGTGTCCGCCTCGATCCGCCGGACCATCTCGGCGGCCGGTGGCACCTGGAAGCCGAGCCGCGCCAGCGGACTCGGCAGCGAGCGTTTTCCCAGCGGCTGGAAGCGGCATTTCTCGACGATCAGCCGCGCTTCTTCCGCCGTCTCGACATGGGGGACCACCACGCCCTCGGCGCCGCAGTCGAGCACCCGCGCCAGGTCGGGCGCGTAAGGCCCGCCGACGCGGACGAGGCAGGGCAGCCCGGCCTCGCTGGCGGCGACGCTGATCGAGGCGGCGTCACCGATCGCGATCGGGCCGTGTTCCATGTCCACCAGCAGGAAATCGAAGCCGCAGCTGCGCGTGACGGTGACGATCTCGACGGTACGGACGACGCAGGCCGCAAGCCCGATCGGCGATCGGTCTTCGGCCAGCATCCGGCGCAAGGTGGTTCGCATGGCAGCCTGTCTCCGGTCGTCGTCCCGTGACCGGCTACCACACGCATAGTGCGTGCACAATGTGCACAACATGCGAACAATTGCGCTTGTCTTCTGCATGCATTTGAGGCGCTATCGTCCGGGAACGGCAGCGCTCGGCTGGCATGTCGCTTGCTGTGCCGACAGCCGGACGCGAGCGGCCGGATCGGGCGACGCGAGACCGCAGCCAAGGGGAGAGACGGGAATGACGGTGACCACCAAGGCCTCGATGCCCCGCAGCCTGCTGGCGGCTTTCGCCGCGGCGGCGCTCTCCTTCGTCGCCCTGCCGGCGCTGGCCCAGACCACGCTGAAATGGGCCTATGTCTACGAGCCGGCCGAGCCGCATCACAAGGGCGCGGTCAAGGCCGCCGAGCTGATCGAGCAGCGCACCGGCGGCCGCTACAAGATCCAGCTCTACCCCTCCGCCACGCTCGGCAAGGAGTCGGATCTCAACCAGGGCTTGTCGCTCGGCACGGTCGACATCATCATCAGCGCCGCGAGCTTCCAGGCGCAGGTCTCGAAGCCGCTCGGCGTGACCTATTTCCCCTTCGCCTTCCGCGATTTCGACCATGTCCAGGCCTATGCGAAGAGCGACCTCTACAAGCGCCTCGCCGATGGCTACGAGAAGGCGACCGGCAACCGCATCGTCGCGCTGACCTATGCCGCCGAGCGGCACGTCACCGCCAGCCGGCCGATCCTGACGCCCGCCGACATGAAGGGCCTGAAGATCCGCGTTCCCGACGCCGCCGCCTACATGGCCTTCCCCAAGGCGCTCTCGGCGAACCCGACGCCGATCGCGCTGGCCGAAGTCTACACCGCACTGCAGAGCGGCGTCGTCGATGCGCAGGAGAACGCCTTCAACACGATCTGGTCGAAGAAATTCCACGAGGTGCAGAAGCACATCATGCTCACCGGCCACGTCATCGACGTGCTCAACACGGTGATCGGCGGCGCCACCTGGAAGAAGCTCTCCGACGCCGACAAGGCGATCTTCGTCCAGGCGATGCAGGAGGGCAGCCTGCACGCCTCCACCCTGATCCGCGACGAGGACGACAAGCTGCGCCAGGAGATCGTCAAGGCTGGCACCAGCACGATCCATACGGTCGACAAGGCCGCCTTCCAGAAGGCCGTGCTGGCGAGCTCGAAGCCGGCGGATTTCGGCTTCGTCCAGGCCGATTTCGACGCGCTGGTGGCGTTGAAGTAGGCCGGCTGCGGACTCCCCCATGACCACGCCGGCCCGCCTCGACGATCAGCCCGCCGTCCTCAACGAGAAGGGCGAATTCCAGGTCGAGGACGAGGCGATCGACCTCTCGGTCTATGCGCTCGAGGACTGGCTCGGCTTCGGGGTCTTCTGCGTGCTGGGCGCGACGGTGTTCCACCAGTTCTTCACGCGCTACGCGCTGAACGATTCCGCCGCCTGGACCGAGGAGATCGCGCGCTACCTCCTGGTCTGCACGGTGTTCATCGGCATCATCGGCTCGGTGCGCAAGAACAGCCATATCCATGTCGACTTCTTCTATCACTGGCTGCCGCGCTGGATCACGCGACCGCTCTCGACGCTGGTCGATCTCGGGCGGATCGCCTTCTTCGGCTATGCCGTCTGGCTGACCTGGCAGCTCATCTCCCGCATCGGCAGCCAGCCCATGTCGGTGGCGCCGATCGCGATCGGCTGGGTCTATGGCGTGGTCATGCTGAGCTTCGCGGCGATGACGCTGCGGGCGATCCAGGTCGCGCGGCGCAACTGGACGAACGGCTACAGCGTGCTGGAGCGCCCGGACACGGCGGGCGCGTCGTCATGAGCGCGCTGTCCTTCAAGCTGCTCTTCCTCGCCCTGATGGGCTCGGGCATCCCCGTCGCCATCGCGATGGCGGGCTCGTCGCTGATCTACATTATCGCGACCGGCATCGCGCCCGATTTCGTCATCATCCACCGGATGTTCGCGGGGCTGGATTCGTTCCCGCTGCTGGCGGTGCCCTTCTTCATCCTCGCCGGCAACCTGATGAACTCGGCCGGCATCACCAACCGGATCTACAATTTCGCGCTCGGCCTCGTCGGCTGGATGCGCGGCGGGCTCGGCCACGTCAACGTCGTCGGCTCGGTGATCTTCTCGGGCATGTCGGGCACGGCCGTCGCCGACGCCGCCGGTCTCGGTACCATCGAGATCAAGGCGATGCGCGAGCATGGCTACGATGTCGAATTCGCCGTCGGCATCACCGCGGCGTCCGCGACGCTCGGGCCGATCATCCCGCCTTCGCTCCCCTTCGTCGTCTACGGGATGATGGCGAATGTCTCGATCGGGAAGCTGTTCCTCGCCGGCATCGTCCCCGGCATGGTCATGGCCCTGCTGATGATGGCGACGGTGAGCCTCTACGCCCACCGCAACAAATGGGGCGGTGACGTGCCGTTCCACTGGCCGCGGATCCTGGGCGTGTTCGGTGAACTGGCGATCGTGGCCGGTTTTCCGCTGGCGATCTGGCTTGCGGTCGAGGCCGGCGTCGCGCCGCGCATTGCGGTGATCGCCGGGTTCGTGCTGCTGCTCGCGGCCGATCGCGTCTTCCGTTTCGCCGCCGTGCTGCCGCTGATGACGCCGGTGCTGCTGATCGGCGGCATGACCTCGGGCCTGTTCACCGCGACCGAGGGGGCGATCGCGGCCTGCGTCTGGGCCATCTTCCTGGGAACCGTCTGGTACCGCACGCTGAGCGGCCGGATGGTGATCAGGGCCTCGATGGAAACCGTCGAACTGACCGCCACCGTGCTCTTCATCGTCTCGGCCGCCTCGGTCTTCGGCTGGGTTCTGGCGGTGTCGCGCACCACGGAGATGATCGCCGGCTGGGTGCTCGCCTTCACCTCGGACCCGGCGATGTTCCTGCTTCTGGCGAATGCGCTGATGCTGTTCGTCGGCTGCTTCCTCGAGCCCACCGCCGCGATCACCATCCTGACGCCGATCCTGCTGCCGATCGTGCTCAAGCTCGGCATCGACCCGGTGCATTTCGGGCTCGTCATGGTGCTGAACCTGATGATCGGCCTGCTGCATCCGCCGATGGGGCTCGTGCTCTTCGTGCTCGCGCGCGTCGCCAATCTCAGCTTCCAGCGGACGACGATGGCGATCCTGCCCTGGCTGGTTCCGCTGCTGCTGAGCCTGGCGCTGATCACCTATGTCCCGGCCATCAGCCTCTGGCTGCCGCGCGTGCTGCAGTAGGTCTCAAGACACTCCTGCCCTTGAACCGGGCCAGCGTCGTCGCCACAAGTTGGGGCGAAGGCGCCTCCCGGCGCCGCTCCACGGAGACGATGATGGCTTTGCCGCAGACGATGAAGCAGGTGCGCTTTTCCGGGCCCGGCGGGCCGGAGGTGATCGAGATCGAGACGGCCCCCGTGCCGCAGCCCGGTCCGGGCCAGGTCCTGATCGCGGTCGCGGCCGCCGGCATCAACCGGCCGGACTGCCTGCAGCGGGCCGGCGGCTATCCGCCGCCGCCCGGCGCGACCACGGTGCCGGGGCTGGAGGTTTCGGGCCATATCGTCGCCGTCGGCGCGGGCGTGGCCCAGAGCCGCATCGGCGAAGCCGTCTGCGCGCTGCTGATCAGCGGCGGCTATGCCGAACATGCGGTCGCGGACGAAGTGCTCTGCCTGCCGGTGCCGGCGCCGCTCTCGCTGCTGGAGGCCGCCGGCCTGCCCGAGACCTATTTCACCGTCTACGACAACGTCTTCACCCGCGGGCGGCTGCGTGCCGGCGAGACGATCCTGATCCATGGCGGCTCGAGCGGCATCGGATCGACCGCGATCCAGCTCGCCAAGCAGTTCGGCGCCACCGTCTATGCGACAGCGGGCTCGCCCGAGAAATGCGATTTCTGCCGCTCGCTGGGGGCCGATGAAGCGATCGATTACCGCGCGCAGGACTTTCTGACGGAGGTGAAGCGCCTGACCGACGGCAAGGGCGTCAACGTCATCCTCGACATGGTCGGCGGGCCCTATATCCAACGCAACATCGCGGCGCTGGCGGTGGAGGGGCGGCTGGTGCAGATCGCCTTCCTCCAGGGGCCCAAGGCCGAGCTCGACCTGACGGGAATGATGATCCGCCGGCTGACGCTCACCGGCTCGACGCTGCGGCCGCGCTCGGTCTCGCTCAAGGCGGAGATCGCCGCGAAACTGCGCGAGGAAATCTGGCCACTGCTGGAGGCCGGCGCCGTGAAGCCGATCATCCATGCGACCTTCCCGCTGGAGCAGGCGCGGCAGGGCCACGCGCTGATGGAATCGAGCGCCCATCTCGGCAAGATCATGCTGACCGTCGGCGGCTGAGCCGTCGGTCGGTACGCGGCGCCGGAGCAGGCTCGCGGGCCTGCGCCCGGCGCCATGGCCCGGCCGCGATCATCGTGCTGTTATGTCGGCGATTCGCTCTGGCGTCGCCTTGGCCGGCGCGGGCGAAAAGCCGCTCCGAAGAGATCGCGAATGCCGCCAGCCCGATCCGCCGACCCGGTTCAGAGCGCAGCCCGTTCGAAGCTGTCGATCGCGGCGCTGGCGAGGTCGCCGATGGATTGCGAACCGTCCGCCATCAGCCGGACCACGATTCCGCCGAGTTTCGCCTTCGCGGCCTGGTCGTCGTCGCGGAAGCGGCCCCGGCCGGCGAGCACGGCCCAGGCACGCGCCTGCACGGCCTCGGCGACGAGGAGCTCCTTCGAGTTGAGCACTCCGGGAAAGCGGAAATCGGCGGTCTGCATCGGCGTGGCCTTCATCGTTGAGAGCGCGAGATATGGTGCGGCCGACGCCGCGCAACCCCACTCTCCCTTGGTCATGTCCGGGTTTCGAGGCCCGGCTCCGGGCATCGCCCCATGACGACGCAGAAGCCCCCGACGGGTTCCGTCGCCGCGCTCGGGGCGATCGTCTCCGGTGCCCTGCTGCTGCAGCTCGCCGGGACGATCGTCAACACGGTCGTGCCGCTGCGCATGGCGGTGGCCGGCCAGCCGCCCCTGCTGATCGGCCTCGTCGCCTCGGCCTATTCGGTCGGATTTCTCGTCGGCTGCTTCGCGATGCCCTCGCTCGTGCGCCGCATCGGGCATATCCGCGCCTTTGCCGTCTTCGCCGCGCTGCAGGCGGCCGCGACGCTCAGCTTCGCGCTGCTCCCCGAACCCTGGTGGGGTGCGCCGCGCCTGATCATGGGGCTGGCGGCGGCCGGCCATGGCATCTGCATCGAAAGCTGGATCAGCGGGCAGGCCAGCGGCGCCAGGCGCGGGCGCATCTTCGGTGTCTACCAGCTGCTCAACCGGGTGGCCATGATCGGCTCGCAGCTCGGCGTCGGCTATCTCGCGATCCAGTCGCAGGATGTGTTCCTGCTCGCCAGCATGGTGTTCTCGGTCGCGCTGATCCCGGTCGCGCTGACGCGGGCGCGCGGGCCAGAGTCGAGCGAGGTCGTCTCGGTCGGGCTGCGCGCGCTCTGGCGGCAGGCCCCCGCCGCGGTGGTCGGCTGCCTCTATGTGGGGCTCGTCAGCGGGCCGCTGACCAGCGTGACGCCCGCCTATGGCATCCTCGCCGGGCTCGACCAGCGCGACACCATCCTGCTGACGGCGGGGATCCAGCTCGGCGCCCTGATGATGCAATGGCCGATGAGCCTGCTCGCCGACCGCGTCGCCAGCCGCCCGATCATGCTCTGCGCCGTCAGCGTCGTGGCCGTCACGGCCTCGGCCCTGCTCATGATCCAGAGCGCCGAGCCGGCCCAGGCGCGGCTCTGGCTCTTCGGCCTGTTCGCGCTGATCGGCGCCTGCAGTGTCCCGCTCTACACGGTGGCGGTCACCCATGCCTATCTGCGGATCGGCCGCGAGCAGGCCGTGGGGCTTTCGGCCCAGCTCCTGTTCCTGTGGGGAACGGGCGCGGCGGTCGGACCGGTCGTCGCGACGGCCCTGATGCAGGCGCTGGGCCCTCGCGGAATGCTGGTCTACCTGATGGGGCTGTCGGCGCTGGTGGCGATCTACATCGCGCTGCGGATCACCCGCAAACCCTCCCCTGTCTTCCTCGACGGCGAGCGCGTCTCGCCGGGACCGACCATCCCCGAGATCGAACTGACGAAGCGCTAGCCGCGCCGCAGAGGAGCCCTCCTTGTCCAGCACTCCCTACTACGACGGCGTCGTCATCGACCAGACCGATCGCAGCGCCCCGCTGGAGCTCGAATTCGGGCGCTCGAGCGACTGGCAGGACGAGAACCTGATCTATCTCGTCGTCGACGGCCGCCCGCTGATCATGGACGATGCGACGGGCCGGCAGATCTACACGGCGATGATGAAGCTCGGCGCCTATCTCGGCTACGATCAGGCGCCCTGAAGGCCGCGCGCATAGACCGGCAGGGTTGTCGACGCCTCGCCTGCGCCGATGTCCAGGACCTCGTCGGCCGTCGCTGCGAGCAGCGCCCGGTCATGGGAGATCAGGACGAGCCCGAGGCTCTCGCTGGCGACGATTTCGGTGAGAAGGGCGATGGTTTCGCGCTGGACCAGCGGATCGAGCCGCGAGGTCGGCTCGTCGGCGACGATCAGGGCGGGCTTCAGGAGCAGGATGCGTGCGAGCGCGAGGCGCTGCGCCTCCCCTCCGGAAACCTCGTCGGGGCGCCTCCCGAGCAGCTTGCGGTCGAGCCGCAGCCGCTCCAGCAGCGGCGGCAGCACGTCGTCGAGAACGAAACCGGGTACGACCTCGGCGAGATCGGCGAACTGGCGCGCGAAGCTGCGTCCGGGGAGGAAGACGCTCGCCGGGTCCTGATGGAGTTTCTGGTAGCGCTGGCGCAGGCGGCGCGCGCCGGCGCGGTCGCGATAGGGATCGACGCCCTGCCAGTTGACCGCTCCCGCGGACGGGGGCTGCAGGCCGAGCAGGATATTGCCGAGCGTGGTCTTGCCGCAGCCGCTGCGCCCGGTGAGGCCGAGGATGCCGCCCGGCGGGATATGGACGTCGACAGCGGAAAAGAGCGGCTCCGCGCGGCTGAAGCCGAAGGACAGCCCGTGCGCGGAGAGCACCGGCGCCTCGAGGTCGCAGCAACGCAGGCAAGGGCGCCAGGTCGAGGGGTCGGCGGCGAGCCAGGCGCGGGTATAGGGATGGTCCGGGGCGGCGAAGACGGTCTCCGCCGGACCCTGCTCGACGATGCGCCCGTCGCGGAGCACCGCCAGCCGACCCCCGAGCGCACGCGCCAGCGCGACGTCATGGGTGATCACGAGCAGCGCGCGCCCGGCGCCGCCGAGCGCGGCGAGCAGCGCGGCGGACTGGGCGACGCGCGCGGCATCGAGCCCCTTGGTCGGCTCGTCGGCGACGACCAGCGGCGCGCGGCCGACCAGCGCGGAGGCGACGAGGACACGCTGGGCCATTCCTCCCGAGAGCTCAGCCGGAAAGGCGCGCGACACACGCGGCGGCAGGTCGACCGCGGCCAGCGCCTCCCGCGTCGTCAGCCCGTGACCGGCCTCGCCGTGCCGCGCCGCACCGTCCCGCGCCCCGGCATCCCAGAGCTGCGGCGCAATCCGCATCGTCGGGTCGAGGGCGGCCCGGGGCTCCTGCGGCAGCAGCAGCGTCTCGCGCGACCAGAGCAGCCGCAGCAGCCCGGCCTGGCTGGCCTCGACCGGCGCATGCCCGTTGATGGCGATGCGGCCGCTGGCCGTGAAGCCGGCCGGCAGGAGGCCCATCACAGCCTGGGCGATCAAACTCTTGCCGCTGCCGGTCTCGCCGATCAGAAGCAGAACGGAGCCGGCCTCGAGCGTCAGGTCGATATCGGCAACCAGAGCGGCGCCGGTCCGGTCCCGGATCGTCAGTCCCGAAAGGGCCAGTGCGGGCGCGGTCATCACATGGCCTCTGGCAGAGCGGGTGGCTCGGCGAGGGCCTGGCCGAGCAGCGTGGCGCCGAGCACGGCGAGGAAGATCGCCAGGCAGGGCGCCGCCATCTGCATCGGCGCCTCCGCCAGATAAGGCAAGAGCTCGCTGATCATCGCGCCCCATTCGGGCGTCGGCGGCTGCAGGCCCAGCCCGAGGAAGCCGAGCGAGGAGATCGACATGATCGCGGCGCCGAGCCCCAGCGTCGCCAGCGTCACCGTCTGGCGCAGCACCGGCGGCAGGACATGCCGGCGAAGAATCGTGAGGGCCGGGAAGCCGGCGAGGCGCGCCGCCTCGACATGGGGCTGCGCCAGCTCGCCGATGGCGATGGCGCGGGCCATGCGCGCGAATTGCGGCCAGAGCGCGAGCTTGATGCCGATCAGCATGGGCAGGACGCCGCCGCCGAGGAAGCCAGAGATCAGCAGCGCCAGCAGGATGCCGGGGAAGGCGAGCATGAGGTCGGCCAGGCGCATGATGACGATGTCGGCGATGCGGCCGGCATAGGCCGCCACGAGCCCGAGCGCGACGCCGACCGCGGTGGCGAAGCCGACGCAGGCCACGGCGATGCCCAGCGAGCGCACGCCGCCATGGACCAGGCGGGCGGCAATGTCGCGGCCGAGATGGTCGGTGCCGAACCAGTGGCGCGCGCTCGGAGCCTCCAGCGTGCGGACGAGGTCCTGCGCGGCCGGGTCGTGCGGGATGACGAGCGGGCCGATCACCACCAGCGCCGCGAGCCCACCGAGCAGCAGCAGGGGGGCGACGAGCGGACGGCGGATGCCGGCGCGCGGAGGCGACAAGGCGAGCGTCATGCGCCATGCCCCGCGAGACGGCGCGGATCGAGCCCGATGCAGGCGAGATCGGCGAGGAGATTGACCGCCGCATACATCAGCCCGACGACCAGGCCGGCCCCCATGATCATCGGCACGTCGCGCGCCAGCAGCGCCTTGACGAGCAGGTCGCCGAGGCCCGGATAGTTGAACAGCGTCTCGACCACGACGAAGCCGTCGACGACATAGGCGAATTGCAGGGCGGCGAAGGTCGCCACGGGGATCGCCGCGTTGCGCACGCCATGATGCAGGAAGGCGGAGCCGGCGCTGCGGCCGCGGATGCGCGCAAACGTCATGTAGAAGGCACTTCTGACCTCGACCACTGCATTGCGGATGATCCGCACCGAGAAGGCGGCCAGCCCCAGCGCCAGCGTCAGCGCCGGCAGCACCATATGCGGGCCGGTGCGGAATCCCGCCGGCGGCAGCCAGCGCAGGGTCAGTGCGAAGAGCGAGATCAGGCCGATGCCGACGAGGAAGCTCGGCATCGAGGCGAGCGCCACCGCCAGCGCATTGGTGCCGCGGTCGAGCCAGCCGCCTGGCCTGAAGCCGCAGGCGATGCCGAGCGGCAGCGCGATGGCATAGGAGAGCAGCCAGCCCAGCGCGCCGAGACCGAGCGTGAAGCGGCCATGCTCGGCCAGCTCCTGCCAGACGGGCTGGCGCGACACCAGCGAGTGACCGAGATCGCCCTGGACGAGGCGGCCGATCCAGCTCGCATATTGCGCCAGGAGCGGCCGATCCAGCCCCTCCTGCGCGCGAATGCGCGCGACCGATTCCGCCGTGACCCGGTCGTCGCCGCTGCGGGCGGCGGCGATGCGCAGGGCCGCATCCCCCGGCAGCGCCTGGACGAAGGCGAAACACAGGCTGGCGAGGACGAGCGCCGTCAGCACCGCCTGCACCAGACGCGAGGCGACGATGCGCAGCACGACGCCGGCGACGCTGCCCGGCCGGAGCGAAAGCGGGTTGGCCCTCACGATGCGATCGCGACCCTGTCGAGGAAGTAGCGCTGCTCGAGCGGGTCCGTGACGAAGCCGGAGACCCGCGGATGAACGGCGACGATCTGGTCGTACCAGGTCACGGGGATGATCGGCAGCTCCTCGTGAATGATGCCGGCGATGGCGCGACGGGCCGTGGCGCGGCGCCTGTCGTCCGCCTCGGCGAGATAGCGCGCCACCTCCTGCCTCAGCCCATCATGGCGCCAGTTCGTGGTGCCCGAGGACCCGGGGGCGACGACGTCGGAAGCATAGTCCAGCGCGATCGAGCCGATCGGGTCGGGCACGAAGACAGTGTTGCGCGAACTCAGGCCCAGTTCGAGCGAACCGTCCTTCTGCGCCTCGAAGATCGCCTGCGCCTCGCCGACGCTGATGGCGAGATCGAAGCCGATCGCGCGCAGCTGCGCCTGCATGGCGGTGGCGATCACCGGCAGTTCCGGCCGGTTGGCGAAGGTGCGGACGGTGCCGGCGAAGCGCACGCCGCCCTTGGCGCGGATGCCGTCGGCACCCCGCGCCCAGCCGGCGCCGTCGAGCAGCGCGTTGGCGGCCGCCACGTCCTGCCGCAGCGGCGGGAGGTCGGCGAAGTGCCACTCGGCCAGCGTCGGCGGCAGGTACTGGGTCGCCGCCAGCGCCTTGTTGCGCATGATGCCGGCCGCGATCCCTTCGCGATCCAGCGCCATGCTGAGTGCGCGACGGACCGCTGCGTCCGCGAATTGCGGCTTGGCGCAGTTCAGCATCAGGATGTGGGTGCGCGGGATGATCACCCGCTCGATCGTCATGCCGGCGGAGGCCGCGCGCGCGACGCCCTGGGCCGTCAGGTTGAAGACGATGTCGGCATCGTTGGCGATGGCGATGTTGGTGCGGGTGTCGCCATTCGTGACGGCATCGTAGCGGACGGCGGCGACGCGGGCCTTCTCGCCCCAATAGGCCTCGTGTCGCGCGAGCGACAGGCTGCGGGGCAGATCGACCGAGGCGATCTTGAACGGGCCCGTGCCGATCAGTGCCGCCACGCGGCCGGCGGCATCGAAGGAGGACGGCGCCAGCAGCGCTGCCGAGTTGTCGACCAGATAGGACAGGAGCGGGCCGAACGGCTTGTCGAGTGTCAGCACGAGGTCCTGCCCGTCGGCCTGGACGGCGGCGATGCCGGCGCGCTTCAGATACAGCGATTGCGGCAGCAGCCGGTCGAAAGACGCCTTGGCGGCGGCGGCATCGAGCCGGGTGCCGTCATGGAAGACGGCGTCGCGCAGGCGGAAGCGCCATTGCAGCCCGTCGTCGCTGACGCTCCAGGACCGGGCCAGTCCCGGCGCGAGGCGCCCGTCCGGCAGCGAGGCGACGAGGGTTTCGGTGATGCCGGCCCGGGAGAAGGTGAAGCCGGCTTCGCCGAGTTCCAGCGTCTTGAACTCCCAGGGTTGGGCGACGCGCAACTCCGCCGGCCCTGCGGCGCGCGCTGCGAACGGGTGGGCGGCGAAGGCTGCGGCGCCCGCGAGCACGCCCGAGAGCAGCGCACGACGGTCGAGAGGGCTGGGTGTCATTCGAAGGCTCCGGGGCTGCTGGAGATGGGCGCCGGCTTGCGGGCCGAGAGGATGAAGGTGTCGTCATAGGTGGCGAGCAGCCGCAGCCGCTCGGCCCAGGAGGCGGCGGCGAATTGCCGGCGCCTGATGCCGCGCAGCGGCCCGGTGCGGATGTCGGCGAAACCCGCCGACTGCAGCATCGCCTGCAAGGCCGGCGCCTTCAGCCCGTCGCGGAAGAAGACGCCCCGCATGATCCGCTGGTGAGCCTGCTCGTCCCAGAGGCGCGGCGCGCCGGCGAAGCGATCGGCCCATCGCGAGAGCCGCTGGAGCAGCCGCGCCTTCCATGAGCGGTTGACCCAGTCGCCATCGATCACGACCAGCGCGCCGCCGGGCTTCAGAACGCGCAGCCAGTCGGCCAGCGCGGCCTGCGGATCGACCAGCGTCCAGACGAGGTTCCGGCAGATCACGAGCTCGTAGCGGGCGTCGGGCATCATCGTGTTCTCGGCATCGCCGAGATGGAAGCGCACGGCGGAGCCACGATGTTTCGCCTTCGCCCGCTCGATCATCGGCTCGCAGAGATCGACGGCATCGACGCTGCAACCGAAGCCGAGCAGCACCCGCGTGACCTCGCCGGTACCGCAGGCGAGCTCGAGCACGCGGTCGCCCGCGCCGATCGGCGTATGGCGCGCGATCAGCCGCGACCAGGCGTCGAACTCGCCGCGCGAGCGGATCTTGTGGCCATAGGAGAGATCGAAGGTCTCCGCGCGCCTCGACCAATAGGCGCGGATTTCGTCCTTCAGGCCGAAATTCGCCCTCGGGGGCGCAGCATCTAGGGTGGGTTCCTGCAGCATCCGTCACCGGGCTCCCGCGAGCGGGGAGCGGTCGGTGCTGTGGCGCCGTTGCGTTCCGGATGCGCGAAAGACCCGCGCGGGAGAGCGACCGTCATCAGAGCTCCTTCCGGGGCACCCCGCCCGGTCGATTGGCTTCACGACGTCGGCAGGTCTCCTGGCTCGCGGGTCGATGCTCCGTTCGGCCTTCCCGGGCGAGCCCAGTGGCATGATCGAACGTCGCTCGCCGCTGACAGTTGCGGGGGCAGCTCCGGATTTGCGCCCTGACGGACCCGCACCGGATTCCCTTTTGATCCCTCTCGGGAACCGACGCCGCAAAAAGAGCATGCGGGCCGCGGCACTGCAAGACAGAATGTCGCAGGCGTCCCGCGCCGCCACAGCGTTGGTGTGGCAGAGGGGCCCGCCTGTCATTTCGACCCGCCCTTGGGCGAGCGCCTCACAGCGGGATGGGCGGGCGGCAGATCGGGCATCGGAGACATCCAGGAGACGCGATAATTTTTGTTACAGTATAACATAACTCGAATGTCAACGGCTTCGCGGACCGGCGCGGCAGCACGCCCCTTTGACAGCGCCAGAGCTGATGCTACGAAGCGGGCGAGGAGAGCCCTCTTGCCCGCCATTCACCAGACAGCTGCACGTCGTTGGGTCGCGATCGCCGCGGCTTATCTGCTCGTGCTGCAGGCCGTGTTCGCAGGGCTGGCCTCCGGTGCCCAGGCTGGCGGCTTGGCGCTCGACCGCTCGCTGGCGATGACGCTCTGCGCGCCCGGCGAGATGCCGGTGGCGTCCGGGGGCGATCAGGGCGCCTCCCATCACGACCGGAGCGATTGCTGCGTGCTCGGCTGCGCTCTCTCGGGCGGCGGCCTGCCCGCCCCGGCTGCCAGCTTCCTGCCGGTGGTCCACCGTCCGGCCGACCTGGTCGCCTTCGCGCGCCATCTCGACGCGCCGCATGGTTTCATCGCCGGCCGTTCGCCGGCCAATCCGCGCGCGCCCCCCGCTCTCGTCTGAACCGGAGCCGGGCTGCGCCAACGCTTCGCGCCTTCGCGACGTCGGCGACCACGCTCGCGACCGGTCTCACGCTCTGCCACCCGGCCACGACCTTGCCGGCGGCCGCTGTGACGAGACCGACCTCCCTGCTGACGCGCTCCTGATCGCCTCGCGATCCCTCCGCCGCGCTCTATGAGCCGGCCCCGTCTGCAGCCGCGCGCAATCCGCCCGCGGCCGCCGCCCAACACCCGCCTCCCCCAAACTCGTCAACTCTTCGAGGATTCTGCCATGAAAAAGCCTGTCCCCTATCTCGCCGCCGCGATGCTGACCCTGACCAGCGTGGTCGCGCTGGCGCATGACTACACGCTCGGCTCCCTCAAGATCGACCATCCCTGGACGCGGGCGACGCCCGGCGGCGCCAAGGTCGCCGGCGGCTATCTCACGGTCCAGAACAACGGCGGCACGCCCGACCGGCTGCTGGGCGGCTCGTCGGAGATCGCCGGCCGCGTCGAGATCCACGCCATGGCGGTGAAGGACGGCATCATGACCATGCGGCCGTTGCCCGAGGGCCTCGAGGTCAAGCCGGGCGAGCAGGCCGAGCTGAAGCCCGGCGGCTACCACATCATGTTCATGGAGCTGAAGCGCCCGCTCAAGGAGGGCGAGCGAGTCAAGGGCACGCTGCAGTTCGAGAAGGCCGGGACAGTCGCGGTCGAATTCGCCGTCCAGGGCGTCGGCGCCCGCGACACCGGCCACACCGGCCACAAGCACTGAGCGGCGGGGCGCGACCCGTCATGCATCTCTCGTTCAAATCCCTTCTGGCGGGTGCAGCCCTGCTGGCCTCCTCGCTGGCCGCGCTCGCCGCGCCCACCGAGATCACCGACGCGCTCGGCCGCAAGGTCATGGTCGAGCTGCCGGCCAAGCGCCTCGTGGTGAACTTCAATTTCGAGGAGTTCACCGCCATCGGCGGGGTCGAGGCCTGGCAGAAGGTCGTCGGCATCTCGCGCGGCCCCTGGGAAGGCTGGCGACCCCTGATCTTCAACCGCTACAAGGCCGTGATCCCCAATCTCGCCGCCATGCCGGATGTCGGCTTCACCGAGGACAACAGCCTCAGCGCCGAGACAATCATCGGGCTGAAGCCCGACGTGCTGCTGATGTCCGAATGGGGCTACAAGGCCGCCAAGCCCCAGATGGACCAGATCGAGGGGGCCGGCATCCCGATCGTGGTCATCGACTACAACGCCCAGCTGCTCGAGCGGCACCTCGCCTCGACCCGGGCGCTCGGCAAGGTCACCGGCCAGGAGGCGCGGGCCGAGGAGCTCGCTGGCCTCTACGCGCGCGAATACAACGGCGTGCTGGCCCGGGTCGCGAGGGCCAAGGCCGCGGGCGCCCCGACGAAGAAAGTCTATGTCGAGCTCGGCCAGGCGGGGGCCGAGACGATCGGCAACACCTACAACAACACGATGTGGGGCAAGATCATCACCACGCTGGGGGCGGACAACATCGCGTCCGGCAAGATCCCCGGCCCCTGGGGACCGCTCAATGCGGAAGCGGTGATCGCCGCGAATCCGGACCTGATCCTGATGGCGTCGTCCTCCTGGGTGAACCGGCCCAAGGCGGTGCGTACCGGCTACGACATCCCCGAGAGCGAAACCCGTGCCAGCCTGATGCCCTATGCGCAGCGCCCCGGCTGGGCCGACCTCAAGGCGATCAAGGCCGGCGAGATCAATGCGATCGAGCATGGGCTCGCCCGCACGCTCTACGACTTCGTGGCGATGCAATACATCGGCAAGCGGCTCTATCCGGAGCAGTTCGCGGATGTCGACCCGGTGGCGGCCTTCAAGAGCTATCACGAGAAATACCTGCCGATCAGCTTCAGCGGCACCTGGATGCTGCCGCTCAAGCCATGACGACGCTCTCCCTCACCGCGACCTATGCCGCGATGGGGGCGCGGCGCGCGACCGTGCTGGTTGTCGGCTGCGTCGCCATTCTGGTCAGCCTCGTGCTCGACGTCGCGACGGGGCCGGCCTTCCTGCCGGTCGGCGCCGTGGCGAAGTCGGTGTTCGGGCTGGCGCAGGACCGCACGGTCGACGCCATCGTCTGGTCGATCCGCCTGCCGATCGCCTTCGTCGCGCTCGTGGTGGGGGCGGCGCTGGGACTGTCCGGCGCGATCATGCAGACGATCCTGAACAACCCGCTGGCGTCGAGCTACACGCTCGGCGTCTCGGCCGGGGCCGGCTTCGGGGCGGCGCTGGTCATCGTGCTCGGCGTCGCCATGCCGGTGCCGGAAGCCTGGGGCATCCCGCTGATGGCCTTCCTCTTCGCGGCCATCGCCTGCGCCGGGGTCTACGGCATCGGCCAGGCGCGGGACTCCTCGCCCGAGATGCTGGTGCTGGCGGGCATCGCCCTGCTCTTCCTGTTCCAGGCGCTGCTGGCGCTGCTGCAGTTCGTCGCCTCGCCCGAGGCGCTGCAGCAGATCGTGTTCTGGCTGTTCGGCTCGCTGCAGAAGGCGAGCTGGAGCAAGCTCTGGATCATCACCGTCGTGCTCGTGGCCTGCATCCCCGTCCTCATCATCGATGTCTGGAGGCTCACCGCGCTGAAGCTCGGCGACGAACGGGCGCGGGGGCTGGGCGTCGATGTTCGGCGGCTGCGGCTGCGCGCCTTCGTGCTGATCTCGGCGCTGACGGGCGTCGCGGTCGCCTTCGTCGGGACGATCGGCTTCGTCGGCCTGGTCGCCCCGCATATCGCGCGGATGCTCGTCGGCGAGGACCAGCGCAGCTTCCTGCCGGCCTCGGCGCTCTCTGGGGCGCTGCTGCTCTCGCTCGCCTCGATCGCCAGCAAGACGGTGCTGCCGGGGGCGATCGTGCCGATCGGGATCGTGACCTCGCTGATCGGCGTGCCCTTCTTCGTCTGGCTGATCCTGCGCAACCGGAGGGCCTTCTGGTGAAGCTGACCGTCGAAGGACTGAGCGTCCGCTATGGCGCGACGCCGGCGATCGAGGCTGTCGACCTCGCCGCTCATCCCGGCGAGGTGCTCGCTGTCATCGGGCCGAACGGCTCGGGCAAGTCCTCGCTGGTCAAGGCCGTCGCCGGGCTGGTGAAGCATGACGGCATGGTCAGGTTCGACGGCTCGACGGTCAAGCCGGAGCGGATCGGCTACATGCCGCAGGACATCGGCGCGCGCGCCGCGCTGACCGTGCTCGAAGCGGTGCTGCTCGGCCGCCTCGGGCGGCTGGGCCTGCGGGTGCGGCCCGACGATCTCGCCGCGGTCGAGGCGGTGCTGGGCGAACTCGACCTGATGCCGCTGGCCTCGCGCTATCTCGGCGAGCTCAGCGGCGGCCAGCGCCAGCTCGTGTTTCTCGCACAGGCACTGGCCTCGGAGCCTGCCCTGCTCCTGCTCGACGAGCCGATCAGCGCGCTCGACATCCGCCACCAGCTCGAGGTGATGGAGATCGTGCTGCGCATGACCCGCGCGCGGTCCCTGACCACCCTCGTCATCCTGCACGATCTCAACATCGCCGCGCGCTTTGCAGATGCTGTCATGGTGATGCGCCAGGGCCGGGTGGTGTGCTGCGGGAAGCCGGATGCCGTCATCGAGCTGGAGATGGTGGCATCGGTCTTCGGCGTTCAGGCGGCGCTGTCCTCCGCCCCCGATGGGCGCCTGGTCGTCACGCCGTTGCGAGCGATCGCGGCGGCCTGAGCCGGGCACCATGATCGCCGCTCACGCCGCTGATGTCACCGGAAGGGCGGGCTGTATTGCAGGCCGCCATGGGTCCAGAGCGCATTGGGGCCGCGGGCGAGCTTCAGCCGGGACTGGCTGCCGAGATAGCGATCGAAGGATTCGCCGTAGTTGCCGACGGTCGCGATGATGCGCACGACCCAGTCATTGGTCACGCCCATCGCCTCGCCGAACTTGCCGTCCAGACCGAGGAAACGCCGGATTTCGGGATTGGCCGATTTGGTCATCTCGCGGACATTGGCCTGGTTGACCCCCAGTTCCTCGGCATTGACGAGCGCCGCGACTGTCCAGCGCACGAGATTGAACCAGCCCTCGTCGCCGGTGCGGACCCAGGGACCGAGCGGCTCCTTGGAGATCACCTCCGGCAGAACCACATGCCCGTCGGGATCCTGCAGCTTGAGCTTCACCGCGGCCAGTGCAGAGACGTCAGTAGTGTAGGCATCGCAGCGGCCGGCCTCATAGGCCTTCAGCGCCTCCTCCGAGGTCGAGAAGGCCGCGGGCTCGTATTTCATGCCGAGCTTGCGGAAATAGTCGGCGAGATTGAGCTCGCTGGTCGTGCCCTGCGCGACGCAGATCGAGGCGCCGTCGAGCTTGGTGGCACTGGCGACGCCGAGCGTCTTCCCCACCATGAAGCCCTGGCCGTCATAGTAGTTCACCGCCGTGAAGGTGACGCCCTGGCCGAGATTGCGCGAGAGCGTCCAGGTCGTGGTGCGCGGGAGGACGTCGATCTCGCCGCCCTGCAGCGCGATCAGCCGGTCCTTCGAGGTCAGCGGCACGAACTTCGCCCTGTCGGGGTCGTTGAAGATCGCGACCGCCAGCGCCCGGCAGATGTCGATGTCGAAGCCGTTCCAGCGCCCGGCTGCATCCTGGATCGAGAAGCCGGCGACGCCGGGGCTGGTGCCGCAGATGATGTGGCCGCGCTCCCTGATCTTGGCGAGCGTCGGGCCCGTCTGGGCTGCGGCCGGCAGGGTGGCGGCCGCCAGCGCGGCCAGGCCGAGAATCCAGTGCTTCATCGTCTTTCCCCTTGTCGTTGTCGGTCGAAATCGGGCGCAGCTCTCCCCGCGCAGCGAATGCATGTCCGCCGCGTCGTCGGTCCGGTATGTCGTCTTTTCTCTCGTCTGGCGGCCGCGGGCCCGTGCCCGTCAGGCCGCCGCGGCTCCGGCCCTGCCCTCCAGCGCGACCAGAAGCGCGTCGAGGTCGTTCCAGAGATCGTCCTCGTCTTCGAGGCCGATGCTGATGCGCAGCACCGGGCCTTCCTTCGTCCAGGGCACGACGCTGCGGTCACCCTTCACCGCCATTGGCGCGATCAGGCTGCGCGTGCCGCCCCAGGAGGCGCCGATGGCGAAGACCTTGAGCGCCGTCAGCGCGGCCTCCAGCACCTCGTCGGCAACCGGCTTCAGCAGGAGGCTGAAGACGCCCGAGGAGCGGCCCATGTCGCGCTTCCAGTGTTCATGGCCGGGGCAGGAGGGCAGCGCCGGATGCAGGACGGTCTCCACCGCCGGCGCATGCGCGAGGCGCCTGGCGAAGTCCTCGGAGACCCGGCCCATATGGGCGACGCGAAGCCCCATGGTCTCGATGCCGCGCAGCGCCAGCTGGCATTCGTCCGGCGAGATGCCGACGCCCAAGCCCCGCAGGAGTTCCTTGAGCTTCTGGCGGAGCGCCATGTCGGACACGGTGATCGAGCCGAGCAGCAGGTCGGAATGGCCGCCGACATATTTGGTCAGCGCCTCGCAGGCGAAATCGGCGCCATGAGCCAGCGGCTTGAAGATCAGCGGCGTCGCCCAGGTGTTGTCGCAGCCGACGAGGCAGCCCTTCGCCTTTGCGGCCCTGACGATGGCGGGCACGTCCTGCACCTCCATCGTGCCCGAACCCGGCGACTCGACCCAGACCAGCTTCGTGGCGTCGTCGATGAGGTCGGCGATGCCGGCCCCGATCAGCGGGTCGTAGACGCCATAATCGATGTCGCGGGGCTTCAGGTAATCCTCGCAGAAGCTGCGCACCGGCGGATAGACATGGTCGGGGATCAGCACCCTGTCGCCCGGCATCAGCACGGCGAGCATAACCATGGTCACGGCCGCCTGGCCCGATGGCACCAGCACGGTGCGCACCCCGCCATGCAGCGCGGTGAGCTGCGCTTCCAGCGTGCGGGTCGTCGGCGTGCCATGCAGCCCGTAGGTGTAGCCGTCGAAGCCGCGATGCTTGCGCGCCGCGAAGCTCGCGGCGTCCTTGTAGACGATGGTCGAAGCGCGGTGCGTCGGCACGGCCAGCGAGGCATAGCCCTCCTCGTTGACGGCCGGGTGGTGAACGCAGCGGGTCAGGTCGTGCATGGTGAAATCCCTTCGTGGGACCATGCGTAAGCCATCGCCCCATCGCCGCAATCAGGCGATGGGCATGAGACGATGCCTGGATGTTATGCCTCGAGCCGCCGAGACGGCCGGCTCAGCGCTCGGCCATCAGGCAGTCGATGAAATCGCGCACCAGCTGCGATTTCGGCCGGTCGGCCGGCAGCAGCAGCACGCTCTTGCTGTGCACGGCGGGCTCGAAGGGCCGCAGCACGACCCGGGACTGGTCGAAGCCCGCGATCGCATAAGGGCTGACGAGGCCGATGCCGACGCCCTCGGAAACAAGGGTGAAGACGGTGGCCGCATAGATCGTCTCGACGACGATGCGCGGCGGGGCGGTCCCGGCCTCGGCGATGGCGAGGTCGAACCGCTGGCGTGCCCGGTCCTCCGGCACATAGGCGACGAAATCGAGGCCCGCGAGATCATGCGGCGTGAGGACCGCCCTGTCCGCGAGCGGGTGCCCGACGGGAAGCGCGCAGAGCGCGCGGGGCGACACGAAGGGCTGGTGGACGAGGCCGCTGACATCGACCTCGTCGGCGGCGAGGCCGAGATCGAACTCGCCGGACACGACGCCGTTGCGGACATCCCGCGAGGGCAGCACCATCAGCGTCACCGCCGTATCCGGGCGCCGGTCGCGGAAGCGCCGGACGGCCCTCGGCACCAGCGAAGCCCCCAATGCCGAGAGCGAGGCGACCCGGATCTGGCCGGCGCCATGGTCGCGGATGCGGGCGGCGGCGGAGCGGATCTTGTCCATGCCGCGAAAGGCGGCCTGGACCTCGTCATAGAGCAGACGCCCCTCGGGCGTCGGCACGATGCGGTTGCGCACGCGGTCGAACAGCAGGAAGCCGACGGAGGCTTCGAGATCGGCGATGGTGCGGCTGACGCCCGGCTGGGTGACGCCGAGCAATTCGGCCGCGCGCGAGATCGTGCCGGCCTTCATGACGGCGACAAAGGTCTCGATCTGACGGCTGTTCACGGATCACGGACCCAGGCGATATCCCGCGGGGCTGCGGGCCGCCGAGGCAAACCACAGCCCGCCGGTCTCTGCAAATTCGACGGGAGCCGATCAGCGCCGCATCGCGGGTGTCTCGACCGGCAACCCCTTCGCGCGGGCGGCGAGATAGAGTTCCAGCGCGAGATATTCCGGCCCGCCCGCCTCGAACTGCGTCGCGCGCACGCCGAGCGAGCAGGCCCGCAGGCGCCGGTGCAGCGAGCCGACATCGTTCCATTCCAGGCGATAGGCCGGGTAGCCGGTGCCGGCGCCATGGCTGATCGTGTCGCCCCGCAGCTTCTGGCCGACGAGCCCGTCATGGCATTGCTGGCAGGAGAGGTTGAGCTGACCCTGCCGACGTTCGAAAAACGCCTTGCCGGCTTCATAGTAGGGCTGCGCCGGCCCATCGGTGCGGACCTGCATCGGCAGGCCGCGCGAGAGCGAGACGAGATAGGTGGTGAGCGAGAGCAGCTCCGGCGTCTCGTAGCCGAAGGCGGGCTGCGCCTGACGCTCCACCCGGCACTGCTCGATGCGGCCCTCGAGGCTCATCAGCCGGCCCGTGGCGGCATCGACCTGCGGGTAGCGCGTGGCGGCGCCGCGCAAACTCTGCTGCGGTTCGGCGTGGCAGCCGATGCAAGCCTGCCCCTCGCCCGCCGGCCGGCGCGTGAACAGTTCGCGCCCCTGCTCGACCCAGAAGAAGCCGGGGTTGCGCGTCTCGTCGGCCTGCTGCCGGCGCAGTTCGGGGGAGAGGAAGTCGGAGCCGGATTTGATCTCGGCGCGGGCAGCGGATGTCTGGAGAACAAGACAGATGACCGCGACCACGAACCCGAGCGCGGCCGAACCGGGCCGGTCGTCCCGGACGCAGCGCAGCGGAGATCCGGGATCCATGCCTGAGCCCATCCGGACAGGCGTTCCGGAATGGATCCCGGGTCTCCCTTCGGTCGCCCGGGATGACCCGCGGTGGAGCAAATTCGAAAGCGCCTCCCTCACGTCACGGTCAGCCGGGCGGTGCGGGTGTAGGTCGCGCCGCCGTCCTCGCGCCATTCGAAGACGATGTCGCCGGTCTCGATCGCCCGCGTCGTGAAGGAGACGAAGGGGTTGGCGGCGACACCGGTGTGCATGTCGAGGCGGAAGATCGTCTCGCCGGCATAGATCGCGGTCAGCCGGTTGAGGATCTTGCGCGGCACGGTGCCGCCCTTGCCGTCGGACTGGCCGCCACGGTCCATCGGATGGCGGGTGAGGACCTTGATCTCGACGATCTCACCGGCCTTGGCCTGGGCCGGCAGGCTGATGCGGGCATTGAAGCTCATGACCGGCCTCCTCAACCGCCGTCGATGCAGGCGCTCAGCGTCACCACGATATCCGCCTCCGCGAGCAGGAAGCGGCCGTCGCTCAGCGCCGCCACCGCCGCGACCTTCTGGGACTGCGCGATCCGAAGCGTCGTCGAGACATCGGCGCGACCCGCGCGGGGGCCGAGATGGAAGCGCGCCATGTCGGGGAACGGGTTCTTCTCGGCGATGAGGTGAATCCAGCGGACATGGTCGGCCTGCGTCATCGGACTGTCGATGCGGATGCGGGTGTCGACGGAGTTGCCGTTCTCGGCGAGCGCCGGGATGTCGAGGGTGATGCGGGCGCGCTCCGGAACGGCACCTTCGGTGACACGGGCGACGAGCCCGGCGAGATCGGGCGACGCTTCGGCTGCGGCCGAGCGCGGAAGCCCGGCGGCCAGCAGCCCGGCCGCCGTGCCCGCCATCAGGCTGCGCCGGTCGATCCCGGCGTCACTGCGCGCGGAGCGTGGCGAGATAGCTGACGACATCCTCGATCTCCTGGGCCGAGAGGGCCGGCTTGCCCCGATAGGCCGGGGCGACATCAAGCAGATTGTCCGTCCGGAAATAGGGCGGCATCACAGTCTGCGGGTTCACAAGCGAGGCATCGACCAGGCGCAGCCGGATCTGGCCGGCATCGAGACGCGCGCCGACGCCGACGAGCGGCGGGCCGATCGAGCCCTGGAAGGGCTCTGACGGGTCCGCGCCCTGGTGGCAGATCAGGCAGTTGCCGCGCTCGCGGTCCCGCACCAGAGCTTCGCCGCGCCGGACATCGCCGGCGAAACCGCCCAGCGGGGCGGGGATCGCGTCGCCGACGACCGCGAAGGGTTCGAGCGCAGCGGCAGGTGAGACAGCCAGCAGGGCAGCGCCCAACCGGACAAGCGCCCGCATGCCGGCCCTGCTCACGCCTTTTTCAGGTCGGCGTTCTTGAGCGGCAGGTTGCGGATGCGCTTGCCGGTGGCGGCGAAGATCGCGTTCAGCACGGCGGGTGCCGCGACCGCGATCGTCGGCTCGCCGACGCCGCCCCAGAAGCCGCCCGACGGCACCAGCACCGTCTCGACCGCTGGCATCGCCTCCAGTCGCATCACCTCGTAGGTGTCGAAGTTCTCCTGCTCGACGCGGCCGCCCTTGATGGTGATTTCGCCATAGAGCGCCGCCGAGAGGCCATAGACGAAGGAGCCCTCGATCTGGCGTTCCACCTGCGCCGGGTTGACGACATGGCCCGGATCGGTCGCCGCGACGATGCGAAGAACCTTGAGCTTGCCCTCGGGGCTGACCGAGACCTCGGCGACGGCTGCGACATAGGCGCCGAAGCCCATGGTCTGGCAGATGCCCCGGAAGACGCCGGCCGGCAGCGGCTTGCCCCAGCCCGCCTTCTCGGCCGCCGCATTGAGCACGGCGAGATGCTTGGGGTGGTTCTTCATCAGGGCCCGGCGGAACTCGAGCGGGTCCTTGCCGGCGGCATGGGCCAGTTCGTCGATGAAGGACTCGAGATAGATCGCGTTCTGGTTCAGGTTCACGCCGCGCCAGAAGCCCGGCGGCACATGCGGGTTGCGCATGGCGTGGTCGATCAGGAGGTTCGGGATGGTGTAGCCGATCGAGGCCTCCGGCCCCGAGGCGTTCAACCCCTGGAAGACGACCGGATCGCGGCCGTTCTGGATGTTCTGCGGGAAGATGCCCGCGACGATCGACTGGCCGGAAATGCGCATGTGGAGGCCGGTCAGATTGCCGTCCTTGTCGAGCGCGCCGGTCATCTTGCACTGGGTCAGCGGGTGGAAGCGGCCATGCAGCATGTCCTCCTCGCGCGACCAGATCAGCTTCACCGGGGTTCCGGGGATCTGCTTGGCGATGGCGACGACCTGGCGGACCCAGTCATGCACCGCGCCGCGCCGGCCGAAGCCGCCGCCGAGATCGATCTTGTAGGCCTCGCATTTCGCGATCGGCAGGCCGGAGGCCTCCGCCGCCGCGGCGAGCGCCGCCTCGCCGTTCTGCGTCGGCGTCCAGACCTCGCATTTCTCGGGCGTGTAGAGCGCCGTCGCGTTCATCGTCTCCATGCAGGCGTGGTTCTGGAACGGGTAGGAATAGACCGCCTCGATGGTACGCGCGGCACCGGCGATCGCGGCCTTCACATCGCCGTTCTGGTTGCCGACGACGGCCTCGGGCACGTCCAGCCCTTCCTTCAGCCAAGCGGCGAGGCTCTCGCTGGAGACGTTCGCGTGCTGGCCTTCGTCCCAGACGATCGGCAGCGCGTCGAGCGCGGTCTTCGCGCGCCACCAGGTGTCGGCCACGACCGCGACCGCGCTGTCGCCGACGGGAAGGACATGCTTCACGCCCGGCATGTCCTTGATCTTGGCGGCGTCGAAGCTCTTCACCTTGCCGCCGAAGACGGGGCAGTCCTTGATCGCGGCGTTGAGCATCCCCGGCAGCTTCAAGTCCATGCCGTAGATCTTGGCGCCGTTGGTCTTGTCGACGGTGTCCAGCCGCGGCAGCGGCTTGCCGGCGATGGTCCAGTCCTTCGGGTCCTTCAGCGCCACGTCCTTGGGCGCCTCGAGCCTGGCCGCCGCAGCGGCGACCTGGCCGTAGCGCAGCGAACGGCCGGAGGCCTTGTGGGTGATGACGCTCTTCTCGGCGGTGCATTCGGCCGCCGGAACCTTCCACTCATTGGCCGCCGCCTGGATCAGCATCGTCCGCGCGGCCGCGCCGCCCTTGCGGACATATTCGTGGCTCTCGCGGATGCCGCGGCTGCCGCCGGTCGAGAAATTGCCCCAGATGCGGTTGCGGGCGACGTTCTGGCCGGGCGTCGGATATTCGGTGGTGACCTTCGCCCAGTCGCAGTTCAGCTCCTCGGCGACGAGTTGGGCAAGGCCGGTCAGGGTGCCCTGCCCCATCTCGGAGCGGGCGATGCGGATCACCACCTTGTCGTCGGGATGGACGACGACCCAGGCGTTGATCTCGGGCACCACGCCCTGCGCGTTGGCCTCGCCGAAGGGGATCGTGAAGCCGAAGCTGAAGGCGCCGGCCGCGGCGGCGGAGCCGGCGAGCAGGCTGCGGCGCGAGAGAGCCGGACCATTGGAAGGCTGATGGGCAGAGAGGGTCGTCATGTCGTCCTCCGGATCAGGTTGGCGCGAGGGAGGCGGCGGGCGATGATCGCACCGGCCTCGACCCCGCGGGAAAGGGAAGCGAGGCGAGGTCAGCCGCGGCCGAGGGTTCCGCCCGCGACGACGTCGAGGATGGCGGTCTTGACCCGCGCATAGGTGCCGCAGCGGCAGATATTGGTGATTTCGGCGGCGATGTCCGCCTCGGTCGCCTTGGGGTTGGCCTGCAGCAGCGCGGCCGTCGCCATGATCATGCCGCTCTGGCAGAAGCCGCATTGCGGCACGTCGTGCTTGATCCAGGCCTGCTGGACCGGATGCGTGCCGTCCGGCGAGAGCCCCTCGATGGTGACGATCTTCTGCTCGGCGGTGACGGAGTCGAGCGGCAGGGAGCAGGCGCGCGTCGCGACGCCGTCGATGTGGACGGTACAGGCGCCGCACTGGGCGACACCACAGCCATACTTCGTGCCCGTGAGCCCGATCTGCTCACGGATGACCCAGAGCAGCGGCGTGTCGCCGGCCGCCTCGACGTCGATGATCTTGCCGTTCACATTGAGCTTCGCCACCGTCAACCTCCCGGTTCGGATCAAGAAGGGCGGCGAGAGTGCCCACGCGCCTCGCCGCTCGACCGGCGAAGCGCCCTGGCGCACCGGTCAGACTTGAATTGGAACAGAGTGAAGCTCAGTTGCGACCGCAAGCCAACCGCCGCCCGGCGCTCGATCACGCGGCGTGAGGGGTCGATCGTTCGTGTATCGGGCACCGACACAGCCAATTTTCCGTGTCGGCGCTTGGTTTGGAGGAACGAAACGCTGGCGCGAACCGAAGGGCGACCCGTGCCGGAATCACGGCAACGTGATCCTCTTCGTCAACCGCCGAGGCCCAGCGCCGGAAGGCCGCGCGAGCCGCGACGGCGCGAGGGCGTCGTGGACCGCTGCGGCTGTGTCTCCGTCTCCATCGCGGCCGGCTCCTCGCCAGCGTGCTCGAAGGCCCAGATCTCCTTGGCGCGATCCCAGTGGCGGCGATCCTCGCCATCCGGGCGTCCATCCTCCATCCAGAGGCGATAGGCGATCTTCCTGATCTCACCGAGGGCTTTGTCGTCTTCCATGGGGACTTCCTCCATCGCGGATCGGTCAGGCCCGCGAGATGGCGGCGGGCCCTTCGGGTGAACCGCGATCCGTCGTGAGCGTTCCCTGCCTTCGCGCCCGAAAGTCAGGCAGCGACCGCGCTGAGGGGCGGATTCAGACCGGCTCGACCGGCAGGGTGACGATGCGGATCGCCGTATCGTCCGGGTCGTTGGCGATGTCGAAACCGAGCTGGCGGCAGAGCGCGAGCATGCGCGTGTTCTCGGCCAGGACCTGGCTGCGAATGGTCTTCAGCCCTTCGGCGCGCGCCCATTCGATGATCAGCGTCATCAGGCTCCAGCCCAGGCCCAGCCCCTTCATGTCCGAGCGCAGGAGGATGGCATATTCGGCCTCCTCATGGGCGATGTCGGCATGGAGACGCACCACGCCGGCGACCTCGCCCGCCTCGTCCAGCGCGACGAAGGCCATGGCGCGGGCGTAGTCGAGCTGCGTCAGATGCGCGAGAAAGGCATGGCTGAAGGCCTTCACCGGCGCGAAGAAGCGCAGGCGCAGATCCTCCGGCGTCACCTTCGTCAGCATCGCCGCGATGGCGCCCTCGTCGTCGGGGCGGATCGGCCGCACATCGAAGGTCCGGCCGCCGCGCAAGGCCATCGGCCTGGCCCAGGCGGCGGGATAGGGCCGGATCGCCGGGCGGCGACGCTGCTCGGGTCGACGCTCCAGCATGATGCGGGCATCGACGGCGATGACGCCGCTCTCGTCGGCGAGCAGGGGGTTGAGGTCGAGCTCGCGGATCTCGGGCAGATCGACCGCCATCTGGCCGACGGCGACGATCGCAGCCGCAACCGCTTCCAGCTTGGCAGCAGGCACGTCGCGATAGGCGGCGAGCACGCGCGAGACCCGCGTCCGGGAGATCAGTCGTTCGGCGAGGCCGAGATCGAGCGGCGGCAGGGCGGCGTGGCTGTCGTCGATCAGCTCGGCCGCGGTCCCGCCCCGCCCGAAGACGACGACCGGGCCGAAGCAGGGATCGGTGGCGAAGCCGACGATGAGCTCGCGCGCCTTGGCCCGCTGCGCCATGGGCTGGACGGCGAGCCCGGTGATGCGCGCGCCCGGCCGCTCCTGCGCCACCCGCGCCAGCATGCGCTGAGCCGCCTCGCGGATCGCGGCCTCGGTGGCGAGATCGAGCGCGACGCCACCGACATCGGATTTGTGGACGATGTCGGGCGAGACGATCTTCAGCGCCACCGACCGTCCCGACCCGAGGAAGGGCCGGGCGGCGACCAGCGCCGTCTCGACATCCGCCGCCAGCGCGGGCTTCAGCTCGGGAACGCGATAGATCGCCAGCAGCGACGAGACCTCGCCGGCGTCGAGCCAGTCGCGCTCTTCGGCCAGGGCCCGGGCGACGATGGCGCGGGCCTGGGCAAGGTCGGGCGGCGGCACCTCGCCCGCGGCCGGCGGCGTCGCCATCAGCTCCGTCTGCAGGCGGGCATGGCGCAGCAAATGCTGGAAGCCGACCACGGCTTCCGCGCCGGTGGCGAAGGAGGGCAGCCCGGCGGCGGCGAAGCGCGCCCCGACCGCCTCGTCCCCGCCGATCCAGGCCGCCAGGACGAGTTTACCCCGTCCGGCCTCCTGCGCAGCGGTGACGACCGCCTCCGCACAGGCTTCCGCCGCGGCGAGGCGATGCGGCGCATGGACGGCGAGGACCGCGTCAACGCCGCTATCGGCGAGCAGGGCTGTGACGGTCCGGGCATAATCGGCCGGCGTCGCGACCTCGACGATCGCCTCGCGCCCGGCCGTGGCCGCGTCGCCGCCGCGAAGCGCCAGCCGACCCCCGAGCTGCCGCAGCCGCCCGGCCGCAAGCGCGGCGAGGCCCGCGCCATTGCTGACGATCGCCAGCCGCCCGCCGACGAGCTGGCGGCTGCGTCCGAGCGTTTCCGCCGCGGCGAAGAGCTCGTCGAGATCGTTGACGCGCAGCAGTCCGGCGCGGTGGAAGGCCGCGTCATGGGCCCGGTCCGAGGTCACGATCAGGCCGGCATGGGTCAGCCCTCCGTTCCGGATGGAGGGTTGCCAGGGCTTGAGCACGAGCACCGGCTTCAGCCGCGCCGCGGCCCGCGCCGAGGAGAGGAAGCGCGCCGCATCCTCGACCTCGTCCAGCGCCAGCAGGATCGCGCGGGTGCGGCCGTCCTGGCCGAAATGATCGAGCGCGTCGGCGAGGTCGACATCCGCGGCGGCACCCAGAGTGACGACGCCGGAGAAGCCGACCCCGCGGCGCGCCGCCCAGGCCAGGATGCCGGCCGCGATCGAATTGGATTGCGCCACCAGCGCGAGGCTGCCGGCGCCCGGCACGAAGGGAGCGAAGCTCGCATTGAGGTGGAGACGCGGCGCGACGAGGCCCATGGAGTCGGGGCCTAGCAGCCGGATGCCCGCCCGGCGCGCGGCCTCCGCCAGGGCGGGCGCATCCGGGCGCTCCCCGTCCACCACCAGCACGCCGGCGCAGCCGCGCCGGCCCGACGCGGCGATGGTTTCGGCCGCGCCATCGACCGGGGCGATGACGAGATCGACGGGCACCGGCAAATCGTCCAGCCGGGCCAGGGGCTCGAAGCCCACCGCCTGCCCTCCCACGATGAAGCGGCGGCCGCCGAAACCCTCCGCCGCGAGCCCTTCGAGAAGCGGCCCCGTCGCGGCGCCCGGCGGGGCGACGACCACCAGCGAGCCGGGTTCCAGCATGCGTTTCAGTCGATCCGTGCCCATATGGGCAGCGTAGCCGATTCGGAGGCGGCCGTGTGTGACGGCCGCGACAGCGGGAACCCTCTCCCGCGATCCGGCTTTTCGATCAGGGGCCTCGATGCCCCGCCCATAGGACGCACCATGCCCATCGCCTTCGACAATTCCTACGCCCGGCTGCCCGAGCGCTTCTTCGCGCTGACCCCGCCCACGCCCGTGCCGCAGCCGCGACTCGTGCGGCTGAATCAGGCACTGGCCGACGAGCTGGGGCTCGACCCGCTCTGGCTTGCCGGTCCGGAGGGACTCGCCATGCTGGCGGGCAATGCCGTGGCCGAGGGCTCGACGCCGATCGCCACCGCCTATGCGGGCCACCAGTTCGGGAACTTCGTGCCGCAGCTCGGCGACGGCCGGGCGATCCTGCTCGGCGAGGTGATCGACCGCTTTGGCCGCCGCCGCGACATCCAGCTCAAGGGCGCCGGCCGCACGCGCTATTCGCGCGGTGGGGACGGACGCGCCGCCGTCGGGCCGGTGATGCGCGAATACATCGTCAGCGAGGCAATGGCGGCGCTCGGTATTCCGACCACGCGGGCGCTCGCCTTCGTGCTGACCGGGGCGCCGGTGATGCGCGACGCGATCCTGCCCGGCGCGGTGCTGACCCGCGTCGCCGCGAGCCATATCCGCGTCGGCACCTTCCAGTTCTTCGCGGCCCGGCAGGACACCGAGGGCCTGCGGGCGCTGGCGGACCATGTCATCGCGCGCCACCATCCGCAGGCGGCGGAAGCGGAGAACCCCTATCTCGGCCTGCTCGAGGCCGTGATCGCGGTCCAGGCCGACCTGATGGTGCGCTGGCTGCTGGTCGGCTTCATCCACGGCGTGATGAACACCGACAACGTCTCGATCGCGGGCGAAACCATCGATTACGGCCCCTGCGCCTTCCTCGACGCCTACGACCCGGCCACCGTCTTCAGCTCGATCGACACCGGCGGGCGCTATGCCTACGGCAACCAGCCGACGATCGCGCTTTGGAACCTGACGCGCCTCGCCGAGGCGATGCTGCCGCTCTTCGCGGAGGAGACCGAGGCGGCCGTGCAAAAGGCGCAGGATGCGCTGGCCGGTTTCGCCCCGCGCTTCCAGGCCGGCTATGACGCGGGCATCGCGCGCAAGCTCGGCCTCCCCGGCGACAGCGAGGCGGACACCGTGCTCGGCGCCGAATTCCTTGGCCTGCTCGGCGCACACGAGGCGGACTTCACGCTGACTTTCCGCCACCTCGCCCGGCTCCAGGCCGGGCGCGCCGACGAGGCGCCGCTACGGGCCGCGCTCGCGGACGATCCGGCGCTGGAGGGCTGGCTGGCGCGCTGGCGCGAGCGCAGCGCGGACACTGCGCCGGGGGCGCTGCTGCACGTCAACCCCGCCTACATCCCGCGCAATCACCGCATCGAGGCCGCCATCGCCGCCGCGCAGGAGCGGGACGATTTCGGCCCCTTCGAGGAGTTGCTCGCGGTACTGGCCGAGCCTTTCGTCGAGCACCCCGGCTATGCGGATTACGAGAACCCGCCGAAGCCGGAAGAGCGCGTCCTGCGCACCTTCTGCGGCACCTGAGGTCGCGGGGGCCGAGGCCAGGGGCGGGTCGTGCGCCGAGAGGCCGGCCGTGCGGCCGCCTCAGTGCCCCGCGAGCCGGCCGGGGGTCGGCCCCTCGGCGATCTTGCCGATCAGCCAGCCGACGAAGGCCTGGATCTCGGGATTGTCCCGCTCCTCGCGCCGGTAGATCAGGCGGTGGGCCACGACGCCGATGCCGGTCGGGCCCAGCGGCATGACGAGCCGCCCGGCGGCCAGCAGGTCTCGCGCCTGCAGCGTCGATTCGAGCGCGAGGCCCAGACCATCCACGGCGGCGGCCAAAGCGAGATGGGCGCGGTCGAACTGCAGGCCGCGCGCGCTCAGCGGCACGAAGGGGGCGTGGCGCGCGGTCCACTGGTCCCAGGGCACGACGCAGCGCAGCGAGTGGATCAGCGGCACGCGCGCGATGTCGCTCGGCGCCTCCAGGCCATGCGCAGCCACGAAGGCGGGACTCGCGAGCGGGAGGATCAGTTCCTCGCCCAGCGCCACCGCCTCGCAATCCTCGGGGACCGGCCGCGCATACTGGATGTCGATGAGGATCCCGTCCTTTCCGAGGCGGGCCGGCTCATGGCTGGCGAAGAGCGCGACGTCGATGCTGGGATGCTCGCGCAGAAACTGGCCGAGCCGCGGCATCAGCCAGAGCGTGGCAAAGCTGGGCGAGGCATGGATCGGCAGGCGCCGCACGCCCGCCCCCGACGCGACCCGGATCGTCGCCGTCATCAGCCGCGCGAAGCTCTCACCGATCGAGGCCGAATAGGTCAGCGCCTCCTCGGTCGGAACGACGCTGCGCCGCACGCGCAGGAACAGGGGCCGCCCCAGCATGCCTTCCAGCGCGCGCATCTGATGGCTGATCGCCGAGGGCGTCAGATTCATCAGCTTGGCCGCGCCGGCGAAGCTGCCGGCCTCCATCACGGCGCGGAAGGTCTGCAGCCATTGCAGCGGTGGCATTCCCCCGATCATCGATGAGCCCTATTCGTCGATCATGCCAAAATTCTTCGTTTTTCGCCCGAGCAAACCCCATGTTACGCCTAAGACATGAGGAATGCAGCTCATCAAATGAAGCTGTGGCCCGCAGGGAGGAAAGACGCGCCGGCACCCGGTGCCAGGTGACGCGCAGCCCGCGTTCGCCACCCTTTTCCTCTGCGTCGTCTCCTCGAATGACGAGACGTCCGACCCGAGCGGTCGACTGGCGAGGAAAGAACCGGCGCATGAACCTGCACAGACTGCTTCTCGAACGGAAGGCCGCCGGCAAGCCGGTCACCGTCGCCATCATCGGCGCCGGCAAGTTCGGCACGATGTTCCTCTCCCAGGCCCGCAGCACGGACGGGATGCACATCGTCGGCGTCGCCGATCTCAACACCGCCCGCGCCCGCTCGCAGCTGAAGCTGGCCTGCTGGCCGCAGGAGCAGTATGCGGCCGCCTCGATCGGCGATGCGCTGAAAAGCGGTGCGACCCTCGTTACCGAGGACGGCGATGCGCTGATCGACCATCCCGGCGTCGAGGTCATCATCGAGGCGACGGGCGATCCGGGCGCCGGCATCCGCTTCGCGATGCGCGCCATTGCCAACGGCAAGCACATCGTCATGGTCAATGTCGAGGCCGATGCCTGCGCGGGGCCGCTGCTGGCGCGCAAGGCGCGCGAGGCCGGCGTGGTCTATTCGCTGGCCTGGGGCGACCAGCCGGCCCTGATCGCCGACCATGTCGACTGGGCCCGCGCCTCGGGCTTCCGGGTCGTCAGTGCCGGCAAGGGCACGCGGTACCACCCGACCTACCACCAGTCCACGCCCGACACGGTCTGGGACATCCTCGACAAGTACATGAAGATCAAGGACCGCAACTCGATCAATCCGAAGATGTTCAACTCCTTCGTCGACGGCACCAAGTCGGGCATCGAGATGACCGCCGTCTGCAACGCGACCGGGCTCGAGTCCCAGGCCGAGGGCCTGTCCTTTCCGCCGGCGACGCGGTTCGAGCATGCCGAGATCTGCAAGCCCAGGGCCGATGGCGGCGTGCTGGAGCGGGCCGGCGTGACCGAGGTCACCTCCTCGGTCTATCGCGACGGCACCGACGTGCCCCACAGCCTGGTCATGGGCACCTATGTCGTCTTCGAATCCGACAGCGCCTACAGCGAGGAGTGTTTCCGGGAATACTCGATGCTGCCCGACAAGAGCGGCCGCTATGCCTGCCTCTACCGGCCGATCCACATGATCGGGCTCGAGCTCGGCATCTCGGTCGCTTCCGCCGCGCTGCGCCATGAGCCGACGGGCGCGCCGATCTGCTTCAATTCCGACGTCGTCGCCACCGCCAAGCGCGACCTCAAGGCCGGCGAAATGCTGGATGGCGAGGGCGGCTTCTGCGTCTGGGGCAAGCAGACGCCGGCCAAGACCTCGCTGGCGGAGGGCTATCTGCCGCTCGGCCTCGCCCATCGCGTCAAGCTCAAGCACGACATCGCGCTGGGCCAGCGGCTGAAATGGTCGGACGTCGCCTTCGACGCCGACGATGCCGCGGTCAGGGTTCGCCGCGAGATGGAGGATCTCTTCCGGGGCTGAACCCGCCCCGGCCCAGCAGCGCAGACCGGCCAGAGCCCGAGATAACGGGCCGGCCAACGTCCAGGGAGGACATCATGACCAAGAACAGAACAGACCAGCCGACCCGACGGACCGTCCTGGCAGGAGCCGCGCTCGGCGCCGGCCTCATCGCCATGCCCGGTGTTCTCAGGGCCCAGCAGCTGAAATGGATCGGCGCTTCGGCGACGCCGCAGACCGACTTCATCTCCCAGAGCCTCGACGTCTTCGCCGCGCGCGTGAAGGAGCTGACCAAGGGCCAGATCGATATCGCCTCGCATCATGCCGGTGCGCTCGGCGGCGAGCGCGAGAATGTCGAGGGGCTGCTGCAGGGCTCGATCCATGTCGCGACGCCGGGCGCAGCCCTGCTCGCCGGCTGGTACAAGCCGGCGGAGGTCTTCACCTATCCCTATCTGTTCAAGAACGTCGCCCACAAGGACAAGGTCATGACCGCGCTCATGGCCGAGTACGGCGACGACGTCGCGGCCCAGGCCAAGCTGCGTCCGCTCGGCGCCATCCCGCGCATGCCGCGCCAGCTCTCCTCCAGCCGCGTGGTGAAGACGCCGGCCGATCTGAAGGGCTTCAAGATCCGCGTGCCCGAGACCACGATGTGGCGCCGGACCTTCGAGCGCTTCGGCGCCTCGCCCACGCCGCTGGCCTGGCCGGAGGTGTTCCAGGCGCTGAAGTCGGGCGTGATCGAGGGCCAGGAGAACCCGATGGCGCTGACCTTCAACGGCGGCATCTTCGACGTGAACAAGAACCTCGCTCTGACCGAGCACATGATGCAGGACAACATGATCGTGATCTCGGAAGCGAGCTTCCGCGCGGTCAGCGAGGACCAGCGCAAGGCCCTCGTCCAAGCCGCCCGCGACATGGAGGACGCGCTGCGTCCGAAGGTGATCGCCGACGACGACCGCATCCTCGCTTTGGTCAAGGCGAAGAACATCGCGATCAACGATGTCGACAAGGACGCCTTCCGCAAGACGCTCGAAGGCATGGAGACCGAGTTCGCCCATGTGAAGAAGTGGGTCGACCGGATCAAGACGATCGCCTGATCGTCTTGATCATCTGACCGCCGCCGCAGCCGGGCCCGTCGCGGGCCCGGCCATCTTCCCCCGCGTGACAGGATTGCCATGCAGCCCCTGACCGGCCTGCCAGCGCTTTGGCGCAGGCTCTGCGACCTTTGTGAATGGACGGCGCGCGCCATCGTCGGCGGCTCCATCGCGGCCATCGTGCTGATCACGATCGCGGCGGTCTGGTATCGCTACGGGCTCGAGCGCCCCCTGTCCTGGACCGAGCAGGTCTGCCGGATCCTGTTCGTCTGGTCGGTCTTCGCAGGCGCGGCGGTGCTCTACCGCAACATGCTGCACATCGCGATCGACATGTTCGTGCTGATGCTGCCGCAGCGGCTGCAGACGCTGGTGCTCTGGCTCAACCAGGGGCTGATCCTGCTGCTGTCCGTCCTGATGCTCTGGTTCGGGCTGCAGATCTCGATCGGCACCCTCGGCCAGACCTTCGGGGCGCTGGAGATCAGCCCCGCCACCTTCTATTTCGCCGCGCCCTTCTGCGCCGTGCTGATGATCGTGTTCTGGGTCGAGAAGCTGTTCGATCCGGCCCGGCGCGATCCGCTCGGCGACGTTCATCTCTAGACGCGCATCGCGAGGAGACGATCCCCATGGCCGGCGTGCTGATGCTCTCCTTCGGCGTGATGATGGTGCTGGGCCTGCCGATCGCCTTCGCGATGGCGCTGGCTGCCGTCATGACCATCGCCAATCACCCGACACTGCCCTTCTCGGTCTTCGTGCAGCGGGCGCTGATCGGCGCGGATTCCTATTCGCTGCTGGCGATCCCGTTCTTCATCCTGGCCGGCAACATCATGAATGTCGGCGGCATCACCTCCCGCATCATCAGCTTCGCCAATGCCTGCGTCGGACGTTTCGCCGGAGGGCTCGGCCTGACCACCGTGATGTCCTGCATGGTCTTCTCCGGCGTCTCCGGCTCGGCGGTGGCCGATGCGACCGCTTTGGGCAAGGTGCTGATTCCGGGCATGAAGCGCTCCGGCTACGACCCCGGCTATGCCGCCGCCATCACGGCCTCGGCCTCGGTGATGGGGCCGATCATCCCGCCCTCGATCCCGCTGGTGATCTACGCCCTCTCGGTCGGCAAGGGCGTGTCCGTCGCCGCCCTGTTTCTCGGCGGCGTCATTCCCGGCCTGCTGCTCGGCGGCGGGCTCGCCGTCGTCGTCTACCTGATCTCGCGCGCCCGGAAATACCCGGTCAACGAGGCGGTGCCGATGCGCGAGGTGCTGCGCTCCGGCAGCAAGGCGATCTGGGCGCTGATGATGCCCTTCGTGATCCTGTTCGGCGTCACCGGCGGCGTCGTCACGGTCACCGAGAGCGCCGCCGTGGCCGTCCTCTATGCGCTCTTCGTCGCCATGGTCATCCATCGCGAGCTGTCCTGGCGCCAGCTCTGGAGCATCTGCGTCCAGAGCGGGCTCGACTCCGCCGTCGTCATGATCATCATCGCCTTCGCCGCCGGCTTCGGCTGGCTGATGGCGGTGAGCGGCCTGCCGCGCGAGATCGCCGCGTGGATCGGGGCCTTCTCGGACAATCCCTGGGTCATCCTGATCCTGATCAACGTGCTGCTGCTGATCGTCGGCTGCTTCATGGAAGCGATCGCGGCGATGATCATCCTGATCCCGGTGCTGATCCCGATCGTCGAGGCGGTCGGCATCGATCTGGTGCATTTCGGGCTGGTCATCGTCTTCAACCTGATGCTCGGCCTGCTGACGCCACCGGTCGGCATTCTCCTCTACATCTGCGGCAACTTCGCCCAGGTGAAGATCGAGCGGGTCGTGCGCGAGGTGCTGCCTTTCCTCGGTGTCGGGCTCGGCGTGCTGGTGATCATCACCTTCATCCCCGAGGTCGTGCTCTGGCTGCCGCGGCTCGTGCTGAACTGAGCTCCGCATCGTCGCCATGCGCGCCGCGCCGGCCCCGGCCCGCGCAGCGCAGGCCCGGGGTCTGTCGCGCCCCGCCCCCGTCATGCTCTGATCGCGCGCCGGCCACTCAAGAGCCGCTGCGAGGAGACCGACGATGGATGGCCGCCGCCCGACGATCCAGTCCCGCCACGGCATGGTCGCCGCGGCCCATCCGCTCGCGGCCCAGGCGGGCGCGCGGCTGCTGATCCAGGGCGGCAACGCCTTCGACGCCATCGCCGCGACGGCAGCGGCGCTCACCGTGGTCGAGCCCTTCATGTCGAGCCTGTCGGGCATGGGCTCGGCGACGCTCTGGTCGGCGGCGGAGGGCCGCGTCAGCGTGCTCGACTTCGTGCCGCCGATCCAGAAGAGCTTCCCGGCCGAGCGCTTCAAGCAGCGCAGCGATCTCGAGCGCGGACCCCATGCCGTGGCGATGCCGGGAAACCTCGCCGGCTGGTGCGAACTCGTCTCGCGCCATGGCCGCAAGACGCTGGCCGAGGTTTTCGCACCGGCGATCGCGCTCGCCCGGGACGGCTTCGCCCTCTCGGAGTTCGGCGTCGCCGAGTTCAACGAGCAGGCGCCGCTGCTGCGGGCCTGGACCGAGCTCTACTCTGGTTTCGCGGCCAATTATCTCCCCGAGGGCGGCCCCGTTCGCGTCGGCCAGGTGCTGCGCCAGCCCGATCTCGCGACGACCTTCGCCGCCATCGCGGCGGAGGGGCCAAATCATCTCTATCGCGGCGCGCTGGGCGAGCGCATCGTCGCCCATCTGCGTTCGCTCGGCGGGCTGATGACGATGGCGGATCTCGCGGCGGTCAAGCCGCGCTGGCGCGAGCCTTTCTCGGCCTCCTATCGCGGCCTGACCGTCCATGTGCCGCCGCCGCCCTGCGAGGCCTTCCAGTTCCTGCTCAGCCTGAAGATCCTCGAGGGCTGCGATCTCGGCGCCCTCGCCAAGGATGGGGCGGAGCATCTCGACCTTGTCTTCCGCGCGATCCGGCTGGCGGCGGGCGTCCGCATCGCCGCCAACAATCCCTCGCCCGAGCAGCTGGCCGCGATCTTCGCGGAGGATGCGCTGACCGCGCTGCGCCGGCGCCTGACCGACGGCGTGCCGGTCGAGGGGCCGACGGAGCAATGGACGCCGCAGCTGGCTGAGGACCCGGCGCATACGACCTCCTTCTCGGCGGCGGATGCGGAGGGCAATCTGGTGTGCATCACCAACAGCCTCGGCAGCCCCTTCGGCAGCGGGATCGTGGTCCCCGGCACGGGGGTCTGCCTCAACAATTTCCTGTACTGGTCGGATGTCCAGACCGGCAGCCCGAACCGCTCGAAGCCCGGCGACGAACTGCCGATGTGCATGTCGCCGAGCCTGTCGACGCGGGACGGCCGCCCCGTACTCGCGCTCGGCACGCCGGGCAGCTACGGCATCATGCAGACGCAGACCCAGGCGATGGTGCAGCATCTCGATTTCGGTCTGCCGCTGCAGGATGCCATCGAGGCGCCGCGCGCCCGGCTCTGGGACGGGCGGGCGATCGAGGCCGAGAACCGGATTGCGCCGGACACGCTGGCCGAACTGCGCCGGCGCGGCCACGCCATCACCGCCTTCGACACCGGTTGGACGATGCGCTGCGGCGGCATGCAGGCGGTCGCGGTCGATCCCGTTACGGGCGTGATGACCGGCGCGGCGGACCCGCGCCGGGATGGGTATGTCGTAGCGGTGTGAGGGGCTGCCTCAGCCGCGGCTGGCGGTGCAGACGATCTCGATCAGCGCGCCGCCGAGATCGGCGACGCCGACCGTCGCGCGGGTCGGCAGGGCGTCGCCGAAGAACGCAGTCCAGACCGGATCCATTTCCTTCTTGGCCGCGAGATCGGTGACGAAGATCGTCGCGGCGACGATCGCCTTGCGGTCGAGCCCGACCTCGCCGAGATAGCCCTCGATCTTGGTCAGGATGTTCTGGGTCTGCGGGCCCATCGACTGGGTGATGTCGTCGGCGATGCAGCCGCCGACGAAGACGAGATTGCCAGCCTCGACGACGCGGTTCTGGATCGGGGTCTTGATGTGGCGCTTGATGGTCATGGTCTTCTCTCCTGGGGTGAACGATAGATTGGGTGGGGCTCGCGAGCCCTCATCCTGAGGAGCAAGCCTGCAGGCTTGCGTCTCGAAGGATGGTCCAGAGGGTTCCTGAGCCTCCTGGAGTATCCTTCGAGACGCCGCTGCGCGGCTCCTCAGGATGAGGGCTGAGGGGTGCGGATGGGGCGATCACGGCTGCGCCGACGCCGCAAACCGCGCGATGCCGAGCCCGTCGATCGGGACGTTGCTCGCGCCGCTGGCGATGATCTCGGCCATCACGGCCCCGGCGCCCGGACCGAGCTGGAAGCCATGGGCCGAGAAGCCGAACTGGTGGTAGACGCCTTCGTGCCGGGCGCTCCGGCCGAAGACGGGCAGATCATCGGGCATGCGCGCCTCGATGCCGGCCCAGGCGCGCAGGATGGGCGCCCCGCGCATGATCGGGAACAGGTCCCAGACGGTCTTGGCGTTGGTGGCGAGCTTGCCCCAGTCGAGCACGGTGCGGTTCTCGTCGCGGATGGCGCGGCCGAGATAGCCGCCGCCGATCAGCACGGTGCCGTTGCCGAACTGCTTGAAGGAGAGCTTGCGCTTCCGCAGGATCACCACCGGCTTGATGAAGGCCGGCATCGCGGCCGTGATCATCAGCATCGGCGCGATGACCTCAAGCGGCACCGGCTCGCCGAGATCGGCGGCGATGCGATCGGCCCAGGCGCCGGCGGCATTGACGATGCGGGGCGCGAGGAAGGCGCCGTGGTCGGTCTCGACGCGCCAGTTGGCACCGTCGCGGGCGACGCGGGTGACGCGCACGCCCTCGCGGATCTCGGCGCCGAGGCTCTGGGCCTTGCGCTTGAAGGCCTGCGTCGCCCGCAGCGGGATCGCCGCGCCGTCGCGGCGCGAGACGACGCCGCCGGGGCAGGCGTCCGAGACGGCCGGCACGAGGCGGCGCAGTTCGGCCGCGTCGATCAGCTCCTCATGGTGGAAGCCGCGCAGGGTCAGGTCCTCGACGCGGGCGCGGCAGTTGCGGAGGTCTTCCTCGTCCTCCGCGACCAGGACCTGGCCGTCCGAGGTGAAGCCGCAATCATCGTCGACGAGGTCGCCGATGCGGTGCCAGAGCGCCATCGAGGTGTTGGAGAGCGGGATCTCCGCGACATGACGGGCGAGCTGGCGCACGCCGCCGGCATTGACGCCGGAGGCATGGCGGCCGGCATGGTCCTTCTCGATCAGGATGACCGACAGCCCGCGCATCGCGCAGTGCAGCGCCGTCGAGCAGCCATGGATGCCGCCGCCGATGACGATGACGTCGGCGCTGCGGCGCGCCTCGCTCACCGCACCACCGCTTTGACGGCGGCGTCCGTCGGGGGCAGGGCCGCGAGCTCGGCCAGGGTGACCGGCTTCACGGGCGGGCGCAGCCGGTAATAGCCGGTCTCTTCGGCCGAGACGCCGCGCTCCTGTGCGATCAGCTCGACCACGGTCGGGCCGCAGAGGCGGCCCTGGCAGGGGCCCATGCCGCAGCGCAGGAAGGCCTTCATCTGGTTGGGGCCGGTGACGCCGAGGCGCCGCGCCGTGTCGCGGATTTGCCCGGCCGTAACCTCCTCGCAGCGGCAGACGATGGTCTCGTCCGCCGTGGGAGCCAAGAATTGCGGCGCCGGACGATAGAGCAGGTCGAGGAAGCGCCGGCCGCGCAGGCTGCGGGCGAGTTCGGCCAGCGTGGAGGCGGCCTTCTCGTTGCGCTCGGCTTCCGAGAGCCGCCCAAGCCGGCGCGCGGCGTCGAGCGCCGCGATCTCGCCGCGCAGCGCCGCGCTTTCGGCGCCGCCGATTCCCGCCCCGTCGCCGGCGATGGCGATGCCGGGGATCGAGGAGGCGAACCATTCGTCCACCGTCGGCGTCCAGCAATGCTGGACGGTATCGAAATGCTGGGCGCAGCCGGCAGCGTTCGCCAGGTTGATGCCGGGGATGACGCCCTGGTGCAGCAGCAGCGCGTCGCAGGGGATGGTCTCGGTCGCCCCGCCACGCGTCACCGTCACACCGGTGAGCTTGCCGGAGCCTTCAGCCGCCAGCGCGGTGACGCCGGTCTTGAAGGGCAGCTTGCCGCGCGCCGCCGCCATGAGCTTCAGCCCTTTGGCGAGATAGGGCGAGCGCAGGAAATCGGGAAACGCGCCGATGGCGGCGAGCCAGTTGCGGCGCGGCGTGGTGTCGAGCACCGCGACGATGGTGGCGCCGGCCGCCGCGAGCTGGCCGGCGAGCAGATAGAGCAAGGGACCGCAGCCGGCGATGACCGTGCGGCCGCTCGGCACGAGGCCCGAGGCCTTGAGCGCGATCTGGGCGGCGCCCGCGGTCATCACGCCCGGCAGCGTCCAGCCCGGAATCGGGAAGGGCCGCTCCTGCGCACCCGTCGCCAGGATGACCTGGCCGGCGGTGATCAGCCGGGCCTGACCTCCGAGCGAGAGCCCGAGCTCGAAGCCCCCCGCCTCGTCGGGCGCGACCGACCAGACGGTGCAGCCCGGCGCATAGGCGGCGTTCGTCGGCCTGAGCCGGTCGACCAGCGCCCCGCCCTTCCAGTAATCCTCGCCCAGCACGGCGCGCGGCGTGACCGGCGTCGTGGTGATGGCGCGGTAGATCTGTCCGCCGGGCGCCGGGTTCTCGTCCGCCAGCAGCACGGAGAGGCCGAGCTCGGCGGCGCGCGCGGCGGCCGCGAGCCCGGCCGGGCCGGCACCGACCACGGCGATATCATAATGCTCGGCGACCTGGCCGATCGTCTCGATCGCGATCATGACCGGGCCCCATCGGGATGGCGGCGCCCGGCCTGGGTTTCGATCCGCATGCCCTCGCGCAGCGGAACGAGGCAGCCCTGCCGGTTGCCGACGCCATCGATGACGACGAGGCATTCGAAGCAGACGCCCATCATGCAATAGGGCCCGCGGGCGGCGCCCGAGACCGGCGTCTGCCGGCAGGCCTGGACGCCATTGGCGAGCAGCGCGGCCGCGACCGTGTCGCCGGCGCGCGCCGTCAGGGCGCGCCCGTCGAAGGTGAAGCCGAGCGCCTCGGCTGGCTTGCCCTCATGCATGGGCCGGAACATGGAACCTCCGTGCGGAAAAGGCATCGAGCGTGTCGGGCAAGCCGCCCGAGAGAATGGCGGGGGCAAGCGTCAGGACATGGTTGGCGGCCAGCGTCACGCCGGAATGGCAGGTGACGACGAAGGCGCCGGGATGGCTGAGCGACTGGTCGTAGATCGGGAAGCCGTCCGGGCTCATCACCCGCAGCGCCGACCAGGAGCGCACGACATTGAGGCCGGCCAGCCGCGGGAACATCCGCACCGCGCGTTCGGCCATCACCGAGAGGATCGGCTGGCGCACGACGGTGTCGAAGCCGCGATCCTCCTGGCTGTCGCCGATCATGATGCCGCCCTCGTCGGTCTGGCGGATCGTCACCATCGGGTTGTGCAGGAAGGGGTCGGTCTTCTCGGTGACGATGATCTGGCCCTTGCTCGGCTTCACCGGCGCATCGAGCCCGACCATGGGCGCGAGCCGCGCATTGCCGAGGCCGGCCGCGAGCACGACCTTGCCGGCCGCGATCTCGCCGAAGGCCCCCTTCAGCCGGAAGCCGCCCGCGTCCGAGGTGATGCTGTCGACGGTGCAGTTGGGGCGGTAGTCGACACCGCGGCGCGCGCTGGCGTCGCGCAGCGCCCGGAACAGCTTGAGCGAATTAACATGCCCGTCGAGCGGGCTGTAGACCGAGCCGACCACATCTTTCCCGATGTCGGGCAGGCGGCGCTTGGTCTCGTCATGGTCGAGGATCTCATAGGGGAAATCGCTCAGCGACATCTGGTTGTGCAGCCGCTGCATGGTCTGGCGGCGCTGCTCCAGTTCGGCCTCGGACAGGCAGAGCATGAAGCCGCCGGGCTGGCTGTGGGCGACGTCGATGCCGGTGTCCTCGTGCAGCACCGCGGCGAGTTCGTGCCATTGCTCGGCCGAACGGCGCGACCACATCGCATAGTCGGGCATACCGAGCCCCTTGGACTGGACCCAGACCAGCGCGAAGTTGCCGCGCGAGGCGCGGAAGGCGACGTCGCCCTCGTCGAGGACGGTGACGCGGGCGCCGCCGCGCGCCAGGCCGAGCGCCATGGCGCCGCCGACGACGCCGCCGCCGACGACGACGATGTCGGCTTCCGATACGGAGTTTTGCGCAGTCACGTCTGTCAGCCCTTTCCGGATCCGACGAAGAGGCGGTCGAGCCCGAACAGGCGGTCGAGCGCGAAGAGCAGGATCGCGGTCATGGCGATCAGGCAGGCGGAAACCGCCGCGATCAGCGGGTCGATGTTGTCCTGGATGTAGAGGAACATGCGCACCGGCAGCGTCACGGTCGCCGGCGAGGCGATGAACACGGTCATCGTGACCTCGTCGAAGGAATTGATCGCCGCCAAAAGCCAGCCGGAGACGACGCCGGGCAGGATCAGCGGCAGCGTCACCCGGCGGAAGACCGTGACCGTGCCGGCGCCGAGCGAGATCGCGGCATGCTCGATGCGCCTGTCGATGCCGTAGGAGGCCGCCAGCACGAGCCGCAGCGCGAATGGGATGACCACGATGATATGGCTCAGCACCAGCCCGACGAAGGTGCCGGAGATACCGATCTGCGTGAAGAAGCGCAGGAAGGCGATGCCGAGCACGACATGCGGCACCATCAGCGGTGACATGAACAGCGCCGTGATCGCCTCGCGTCCGGGGAAGCGGTAGCGCGCGATGGCGAGCGCGGCCGGCACCGCAAGCCCGATCGCGATGGTCGAGGACAAAGCCGCCAGCCAGAGCGAATCGCGGAAGGCGCGGATGAATTCGGGATAGTCGAAGATCGCCCTGAACCAGCGCAGGCTCGGGCCGCGCGTCGGCAGGGAGAGATAGCCCTCGGGCGTGAAGGCGACGACGCAGACGATCAGCAGCGGCGCCAGCATGAAGACGACGAAGAGCCCATGGAAGATCAGGGCGGGGATGCCGTTGCGTCTCATGGAAGGGTTCCTTCGATGAGGCTTTCCAAAGCCCTCATCCTGAGGAGCGCCGACAGGCGCGTCTCGAAGGATGGTCCAGTGATCTCCGGAGCCTCCTGAAGCATCCTTCGAGACGCCGCTTCGCGGCTCCTCAGGATGAGGGCTGTTGTGTTGGTCTGGTCCCTCATTCGAACACCTGTGCGTAGCGGCGCTCGACGAGGCGGTTGGAGCCGACGGTGATCAGCACCAGCGCGACCAGCAGCAGCGTCGCCACCGCGGCGCCGAGCGGCCAGTTCAGCGTGTTGAGGAACTCGTCATAGGCCAGCGTCGCGGCGACCTTGAGCCGGCGCCCGCCGATGATCGCCGGCGAGGCGAAGGCGCTCGCGGCCAGCGCAAAGACGATGATCGAGCCGGACAGGATGCCCGGCACGATCTGCGGCAGGATCACCCGGCGCCAGATCGTCAAGCGGCCGGCGCCGAGGGAAAGCGCCGCGTTCTCGATCTGGGGGTCGAGCCGCTGCAGCGAGGCCCAGACCGCGAGGATCATGAAGGGGATCAGCACATGGATCAGCGCGATGACGACGCCGGTCTCTGTGAACATGAATTCGAGCGGCGTCTTGATCAGGCCGAGCGCGATCAGCCCCTGATTGACGAGGCCGGTCGAGCCCAGCAGCAGGGCCCAGCCGAGCGTGCGCGCCACGACGGAGACCAGAAGCGGGCCGATGATCACCAGCAGGAAGGCGCTGCGCCAGGCGGGCGACATCCGGTTGAGGATATAGGCCTCGGGCACGCCGATGAGGATGCTCGCCAGCGTGACGAGAATCGCGATGCGGAAGGTCCGCAGGAAGATCTCGAGGAAATAGGAATCGCTGAAGACCTCGACCCAGTTCTTCAGCGTGAATTCGGGAACGATGCCCTTGTACTGGCCCCAGTCGTAGAAGGAGAGCAGCACCGTCATGCCCAGCGGGATGATGACCAGTCCGAGAAAGACCAGCAGCGCCGGCCCGGTCAGCAGGAAGGGCGCGCTGCGCTGCGTGACGACGCCGCTCATGCCGCCGCTCCGGCGGGCAGAATGGCGGCGTCGGCGGCCGAGAACCGCAGCCGCACGGTCTCGCCCTCGCCGGGCACGGCCGCGCCGTCATTGCCGCGCATCAGGATCAGCGCGCCAGCGGCGCTCTCGGCGCTGAACTGCCAATGCGCGCCCTGGAAGACGCGGCCGGTGATGCGCGCCTCGAGGCCGGGCTCGCCGGCCGCGGCGAGCATCAGTCGCTCGGGCCGGACGGCGAGCTGCAGCGGCCCCTTGCCAGCGCCCGGCAGTGGCAGAACGAGGCCACCGACGTTGACGGCGCCCTGCCCGTCGCCGGTCGCGGCGAGCACATTGGTCTTGCCGAGGAAGCTCGCGACGAAGGCGCTGGCCGGCCGGTCATAGACTTCGTGCGGCGCGCCGATCTGCTCGATGCGACCCTGGTTCATCAGCACGATGCGGTCCGACAGCGCCATCGCCTCGTGCTGGTCGTGGGTGACGAGGATCGTGGTGGTGCCGATCGAGCGCTGGATCTGGCGCAGCTCGCTTTGCATCTCCTCGCGCAGCTTGGCGTCGAGGTTGGAGAGCGGCTCGTCGAGGAGGAGCAGCGCCGGCTTGATCACGAGCGCCCGCGCCAGCGCCACGCGCTGCTGCTGGCCGCCCGACATGCGGCGGGGATAGCGATCGGCGAATCCCTTGAGGCCGACCAACTCCATCGCCTCCTGCGTGCGCCGGTCACGATCGGGCTTGGGCACGTCGCGCATCTCGAGCCCGAAGGCGATGTTCTCCGCGACCGTCATGTGCGGGAACAGCGCATAGCTCTGGAAGACGATGCCGAGACCGCGCTTGTTGGGAGCGACCGAGACCAGATCCGCGCCGTCGAGCCGGATGTCGCCCTGGTCGACATCGACGAAGCCGGCGATCATCTGCAGCGTCGTCGTCTTGCCGCAGCCCGACGGGCCGAGCAGCGAGATGAACTCGCCACGCTCGACGGAGAGGTTCATGGCGTCGACGGCGGTGAAGCCGCCGAAGCGCTTGGTCAGGCCATCGAGGACTAGATGGGACATGGATGTCTTGCTGATTTCGTAAGTGAGGTCGCGGAAACGCGCCCGTCATCCCGGGCTTGACCCGGGATCCATCCTAGGACGCGACGTGCCCTATGATGGATCCCGGATCTCCGCTTCGCTGCGTCCGGGATGACGGTGAGGTTCGTGAGCGAACCGAGCCTTACCGCTCGATCTCGCGGTTCCAGCGCTTGGTCCAGTCCTCGCGCCTGGCGTTGGCGATGTCCCAGTCAACGGCCTTCAGCGCCTTGACCTCGTCGCCATAGGGCAGGCCCTTCTGCTCGTCCGGCGTGAGGGTCACCGTCATGTTGGCAGGGCCGAAGCCGGCGCCGATCGCCATGATCTTCTGGATCGCGGGGGAGAGCATGAACTGGATGAAGGCGTTGGCCTCGGCCGGGTTCTTGGCGCCCTCGACCGGGCAGGCGGCGACGCCGAGCGCGAAGCTGCCCTCCTTCGGATAGACGAAGGCAACCGGGAAGCCGGTGTCGGCGAAGGCCTTGACGCGACCCGAACCCCAGACGCCGAGCACGGCCTGGCCGTTCTGGAAGAGCTCGGTCATCTTCGCCGGCGAGGGCTCATAGGCGATGATGTTGGGGTTGATCTCGTCCTTGAAGGCCTTGAAGCCCGGCTCGATGTTGCTCTCGCCACCGCCGCCGATCTGCGCCATCGCGATCAGGGCATGCAGGCCATAGGTGTTGTTGATCGGCGGGGTGACGATCTTCTTGCCGTAGGTCTTGGACTTGAGGTCGTTCCAGGAGGTCGGGGCCGGCCACTTGTTCTCGGCGAAGACCTTGGTGTTGTAGAACAGGCCCGTGGCGACGAGGCCGAGGCCGACGCCCTTGTTGGACTTGAACTTCATCACCGGGGCGACGTCCTTGTAGACCGGGCCGTCGGTGAGGGTGCCGCAGAAGCCGAGCGCGACCGCCTGATAGGCCGGACCATCGTCGACGATCGCGACGTCGATCTGCTGGTTGCCCTTCTGGGCCTGGAGCTTGGCGAGGGTGTCGGTCGAATTGCCGGCGACGTATTCGATCTTGACGTTGGCCTGCTTCTCGAAGACCGGGATGACCTCCTTGCGCATGGTCTGCTCATAGGAGCCGCCATAGCCGGCGACATACATCGTCTTCTGCTGCGCCATGGCCGCACCGGACGCGGCGAGCGCGGTCGTCGTCAGCAGCAGTCCAACCCAAGAGAATGTCATCAACCCCTCCTCATTTTTGCGAGTGATGGGTGAAGGTTCTGCGACAGATTGTAACGGGTCAAATCGAATGATTCGCGCAATCCATACGCAAATGTTATGTCGGGCCTTTCCCGGGCCGACCTCATGCTGAACCCGCGCCAGATCGAAGCCTTCCGGACCGTGATCGTGGCCGGAGGCGTCACCAATGCCGCCCGCGCGCTGAATATCAGCCAGCCGGCCGTGACGCGGCTGATCCATGATCTGCAATATGTGCTGGGCCTGACGCTGTTCGAGCGCCGCGGAACGCGGCTCGTGCCCACCAATGAGGCGCTTTCGTTATACCGCGAGGTCGAACGCCAGTTCGTCGGGCTGGAGCAGATCGAGAACACGGCCCGCAACCTGCGCGAGGGGCTGGCGGGCAGCCTGCGGATCGCGGCGCTGCCGACCTTCAATGTCGGCTTCCTGCCGCGCCTGATCGCCGCCTACATGCAGGACAAGCCGGGGCTGGAGATCGCGATCTACGGCAGCATCTCCTCCCAGGTGGTGGACTGGGTCGCGACCGGCTTCTGCGACATCGGCTTCGCGCAGTACCCGCTCGACTTCCCGCATATCGAGGCCGAACAGTTGCCGTCTGTGCCGGCCGTCGCGGTGCTGCCGGAGGGCCACCGGCTCTGCGCAAGGTCCGTCCTCGAACCCGCGGATTTCGCGGGCGAGCCCTTCGTCTCGCTCGCCGGCTCGACGCAGTGGCGCTACCGCACCGACGCGCTGTTCTCGGCCGCGCGGGTCCAGCGGGCGATCCGCGTGGAGACGCCGCTGTCGATGATCGCCTGCTCGCTGGTCGCCTCCGGCGCCGGGATCGGCATCGTCGATCCCTATACGGCGGCAGAGTACCGCGGGCGGGGCATCGTCACGCGCCCCTTCCGTCCCGAAGTGCTCTACGATCTCGGCGTGGTCTGGCCCGTCGGCCGGTTCCGCTCGCCGCTGGCGGTCGGTTTCGTCGAGACCGTGACGGCGGCGATCCGCGAGCTGGCCGCCGCCGGCGGGGCAATCGCGCCTCAGTAGGCGGCGCGCAGATGCGGACCGGTGTTCGCGTCGACGACGCGCTTGCGCTCGACCTCGACAGGCTTGTCCCAGCCGCCGCCCAGCGCCTTGTTGAGCGCGACGAAGTTGGAGGTCGCGGTGATGCGGCTCTGCAGCAGCGTGTCCTCGGCGCTGTAGAGCGAGCGCTCGGCATCGAGCACGTCGAGGAAGCTCGCCGCGCCCGACTGGTAGAGCGTGCGCGAGAGCCTGGCCGCCTCGCGATAAGAGGTGGCGGCGGCCGAGAGCTTGCCGGCGCGCTGGCGCTCCTTGGCGAGGTTGACCAGCGAATTCTCGACATCCTGGAGCGCGGTCAGCACCGCGAGCCGCAGCGCAGCGTCGGACTGGTCGCGCTGCGCCTCGGCGACCTCGACGGCCGCACGCAATTCGCCGCCGTTGAAGATCGGCACGCTGAGCGTCGGCCCGAAGGACCAGCCGATGGCGGAATTCTTGGCGAGGTCGCCGGTCTTCAGCGCGGTGGTGCTGATGTTCCCGGTCAGGCTGACGCTCGGATAGAGCGCCGCTTCCGCCTGGCCGATCTTGGCCGTGGCCTGGGCGAGCTGGCGCTCGGCACGGCGGACATCGGGGCGGTTGACCAGAACGTCGGCGGGGATGCCGGCCGGCGGCGTGCCGCGCGCGGCGGGAATCGGCCCGCCCGCGCCGAGGAGCCCGGCCAGCGCCGTCGGCGCCTCGCCGGTCAGGATGCCGAGCTGGTGCAGGCTCTGGGCATAGGATGCCTCGAGCGTCGGGATCGCGGCCTCGGTCGTCGCGGCCTGGGCGGCGGCGCGCTCGACGTCGAGCGCGGAGGCCGAGCCCGCGTTGAACTTGTTGCGGGTCAGCTTCTCGGTCTCGCGCTGCGAGGCCGCGGTGCGGCGGGCGAGCGCGATGCGCGCCTGGGCGCCGCGGGCTTCGGTGTAATTGGTCGCGACGTCGCCGATCAGCGTCAGCAGGGTCGCGCGCAGATCCTCGTCGGCGGCATCGACGCCATAGGTCGCCGCCTCGACCTTGCGGTCATTGGCGCCGAAAAGATCGAGCTCGAAGCTCGCATCGAAGCCGGCCTTATACAGGTTCGAGGTGATGTTGGTGCCGCTCGAGGAGGTCGCGGCCGATGTGCGCGAGCGCGTTGCCGAGCCCTGGCCGTCGACCTGTGGCAGAAGCGCGCCGATCGCCTGGCGGCGGGTGGCGCGCGCCTCGCGGATGCGCGCCTTGGCGGAGGCGACGTCGAGGTTGCCGGCGACCGCGCGCTCGACGATCTCGTTCAGCCGGCGATCGCCGAGCTTCTTCCACCAGCCGCCGAGACGGGCCGCGTCCAGCGGCTTGGTCGTCTTCGGAGCGTTGCCCCACTGGCCAGGCAGCAACTGGCCGGGCGTCACATAGTCCGGCCCGACGGCACAGCCGGCGAGCGTCATCGCGACGAGGCCGATGCCGGCCCAGCGGGCGAGAGGCGTCTTGGTCATCCGTGTCATCTCAATGCGCCTCGATCGTCGCCTCGGCCGGCTTCGCGGCCGGAGCCTTGCGCCAGCGCCGCACCGTGCCGGCGACGATGACATAGAGCAGCGGCACGAAGAACACGCCGAGCACGGTGGCGGCGATCATGCCGCCCATGACGCCGATGCCGATCGCGTTCTGGCTGCCGGAGCCCGCGCCCGTCGCGATCGCCAGCGGCAGAACGCCGAGGATGAAGGCGAATGACGTCATCAGGATCGGGCGCAGGCGCTGGCGGGCGGCATCGACCGTCGCCTCGATCAGGCTCTTGCCCGCCGCCTCCTGCTCGATCGCGAATTCGACGATCAGGATCGCGTTCTTGGCCGCCAACCCGATGGTGGTGAGCAGGCCGACCTTGAAATAGACGTCGTTGCTCTGGCCGAAGAGGGTCGCCGCAGCGAGCGCCCCGAAGATGCCGATCGGCACCGAGAGCATCACCGCGAAGGGCACCGACCAGCTCTCATAGAGCGCAGCGAGGCAGAGGAAGACGACCAGCATGGCGAGGGCGTAGAGCGCCGTCGCCTGGCTGCCCGAGAGCCGCTCCTGATAGGAGAGGCCGGTCCACTCATGGTTGAAGCCGGGCGGCAGCTTCTGGGCGATGGCGTCGATCTGGTCCATCGCCGCGCCGGAGCTGATGCCGGCCGCAGCGGCGCCCTGGATATTGACCGCCGAGGCGCCGTTGTAGCGTTCCAGCCGCGGCGAGCCATAGGTCCAGTGGCCCGTGGCGAAGGCCGAGAACGGGACCATCGACCCGCCGCTGTTGCGGACAAACCAGCGGCCGATATCCTCCGGCTGCATCCGGAACGGCGCATCGGCCTGGACATAGACCGTCTTCACCCGGCCGCGGTCGATGAAGTCGTTGACATAGGCCGAGCCCCAGGCGGTCGAGAGCGTGGTGTTGATGTCGCCCAGCGAGAGGGTGAGCGCGCTCGCCTTCTCCTGGTCGATCTCGACGGCGTATTGCGGCGTGTCCTCCTGGCCGTTCGGGCGCGTGCCGGAGAGAGCCGGGTTCTGCGCGGCCATGCCGAGCAGCTGGTTGCGCACCTCCATCAGACGGGCATGACCGGCGCCGGCGACGTCCTGCAGATAGAATTCGAAGCCCGCCGTGTTGCCGAAGCCCGAGACCGAAGGCGGGGCGAGCGCGAAGACCATGCCGTCCTTGATGCCGCGGAAGACGCGCATGGCACGGCCCGCCACCGCCTGGGCCGATGCCTGCTTCCCGACACGCTCCTCGAAGGGTTTCAACCGCACGAAGGCGAGACCGACATTCTGGCCCGCGCCGCTGAAGCTGAAACCGCTGACGGTCAGCACGCCCTCGACGAGGTCCTTCTCCTGTTCCTGATAATGCCGCCGGACCTGGTCGAGCACGGCGAGCGTGCGGTCCTGCGTCGCGCCGGCGGGCAGCTGGACGATGGTGAAGAGGACGCCCTGGTCCTCGTCCGGCAGGAACGAACTGGGCAGCCGCGCAAACAGATAGGCCATGCCGCCGCCGATCAGGAGGAAGACCAGCATGAAGCGCATCGGCCGCGCGATCATCCCGGCGACGCCGCCGGTATAGCCGTTCAGCGTCCGGTCGAAGCCGCGGTTGAACCAGCCAAAGGGGCCGGTGCGCGCGGCATGCTCGCCGGCGGGCTTGAGCATGGTGGCGCAGAGCGCCGGCGTCAGGATCAGCGCCGTGACCACGGACAGCGCCATGGCGGTGACGATCGTGATCGAGAACTGCCGGTAGATGACGCCGACCGAGCCGCCGAAGAAGGCCATCGGCACGAAGACCGCCGCCAGCACGGCGGCGATGCCGACCAGCGCGCCGGTGATCTCGCCCATCGACTTGATGGTCGCCTCCTTGGGCGAGAGCTTCTCCTCCTGCATCACGCGCTCAACGTTCTCGACCACGACGATGGCGTCGTCGACGAGCAGGCCGATGGCGAGCACCATCGCGAACATGGTCAGCGTGTTGACGGAGTAGCCCGCCACCGCCAGCACGCCGAAGGTGCCGAGCAGCACGACCGGGACGGTGATCATCGGGATCAGCGTCGCGCGGAAGTTCTGCAGGAAGACGTACATCACGATGAAGACGAGGATGATCGCCTCGAACAGCGTGTGGACGACCTTCTCGATCGAGACCTGCACGAAGGGTGTCGTGTCGAAGGGATAGACGACGTCGATGCCCTCGGGCAGCGTCGGCTTGAGGCGTTCGATCGTCGCCTTGACCGCCGCGGCGGTGTTGAGCGCATTGGCGCCGGTCGCGAGGTTGACGGCGAGGCCGGTCGCGGGCGCGCCGTTGTAGCGGGTGGCGGTGGTGTAGTCCTTGGCGCCGAGTTCGACGCGGGCGACGTCGTTCAGCCGGACGATCGAGCCGGACGAGCCGCTCTTGAGGATGATGTTCTCGAACTGACCGACCGTCTGGAGACGGCTGACGGCGGTGACCGTGGCGTTGAGCTGCTGGCCCTTGACCTGCGGCAGACCGCCGAGCTGGCCGGCCGAGACCTGGACGTTCTGGGCCTGGATCGCCGCGACCACGTCGCTCGGCATCAGGGCATATTTCTGCAGCCGGTCCGGATCGAGCCAGATCCGCATGGCGTAGCCCGAGCCGAAGAGCTGGGTCGAGCCGACGCCCGGCACCCGCTTGAGCGTGTCGTTGAGGGTCGAGTCGACATAATCGGCGAGGTCGTTGGTCGACATCCGCCCGTCGCGCGAGACGAAGGCCGCGACCATCAGAAAGCCCGTCGAGGCCTTGGCTACGGTGATGCCGGTGTTCTGAACCGTCTGAGGCAATTGCGCGGTGACCAGCTGCAGCTTGTTCTGCACCTGCATCTGCGCGACGTCGGGATCGGCCCCGCTGGTGAAGGTCAGCGTGATCGTCGCCTGGCCCGAGGAGGTCGAGGTCGCCGACATGTATTGCAGGTTGTCGACGCCGGTCATGCCCTGCTCGATGACCTTCGTCACCGAGTTCTCGACCGTCTGGGCGTCGGCGCCGGGATAGCTCGCGGTGATGCTGACCGTGGTCGGCGCGATCTGCGGATATTGCGAGACCGGCAGGGTGCGCAGGGCGAGCAGGCCCGCCAGCATGATGACGATGGCCACGACCCAGGCAAAGATCGGGCGCTCGATGAAGAAACGGGACATGGCGCTCAGTTCTTCGCGGTCTGGCCGGGAGCCTGGCCGGCGGGCAGCGCGGCCTGGCGGTTGGCGGCCTTGAGCTCGCCGCTGGCCTCGTCGATCGTGACCTCGTTGCCGGTCACGGTCTGGCCGGCGCGCACGAGCTGTGAGCCCTCGACGATGACGCGGTCACCGTCCTTCACGCCCTGCTCGACGAGCCAGTTGTTGCCGACATTGCGCGAGGTCACGAGCACGCGTTCCTCGACCTTGCCGTCGGCGCCGACGAACTTCGCCGTCGCCTCGCCCTTGGTGTTGCGGCCGACCGCGCGCTGCGGAACGAGGAAGCTGTTCTCGGCGACGCCCTCCTGGATGACGGCGCGGACGAACATGCCGGGCAGCAGCAGGCGATCGGGATTGGGGAATTCGGCCCGCACCGTGAAGGTGCCCGTGGTCTCGTCGACATTGGCCTCGGCGAATTCGAGCTTGCCGCTCTGGGCGTATTCGACGCCCGTATCGAGCTTGAGCTTCACGGCGACGTTGGGGCCGGTGAGCCGCAGGCGGCCTTCCGCCACGGCGCTGCGGAACTTCAGCAGATTGGTGCTGGACTGAATGACGTCGACGTTGATCGGGTGGAGCTGGCGGATCGTGGTCAGCGCCGTGGCCTGGTTGGCCGTCACCAGCGCACCGGGCGTCAGCGTCGAGCGGTCGACCCGACCACCGATCGGGGCCGTGACCTTCGTGAAGCCAAGATTGATGCGGGCCGTGTCGAGGCTCGCGCGGGCGGCGGCGACATCCGCCTGGGCCTGGGCGAGCGCCGCGACGGCGTCGTCATTGTCCTGCTTGCTGATCGCGTTCTGGCGGATGAGGTCACGGTAGCGGTCGACCTTGGCCTGGGCGTTGGGCACGGAGGCCTCGGCCTTGGCGAGCGATGCCACAGCGCTGTCGAGCGCCGCCTGATAGGGCGCGGGGTCGATCTCGTAGAGCAGATCGCCCGCCTTGACCTCGCTGCCCTCGCGGAAAAGGCGCGACTTGACGAGACCGCCGACCTGCGGGCGCACCTCGGCGACGAGGCTGGCGGCAACGCGGCCGGGCAGTTCGGCACTGATGGCCACGGGCTTCGCGCGCAGCACGACCACGCTGACCTGGGCCTGCGGCTGGGGCGGCGGCGCGGCGGCCTTCTCGCTGTTGCAGCCCGCGAGAGCGGCGCCCAGCAGGACGACACCCGCCAGGAGCGGCAGCCGGGCGGGAACGGATCGATCACGGGACATGGATTGTCTCTTTTTGGAAACTCTCGGGTTTCTTAACGCTTGATTTCTCGGCCTGTCAAACCCAAAGATGTTTCCCGGGAGTGACGGTTAATGATTGATCACGAGATTGGGACGAGCACCGGCGGCGCGGCGCGAACCCGCGGGCGGCCGAAGCAGCGCCCCGATTCCGAAGAGCGCCAGCGCATCCTCACCATCGCCCGAGAGCTCTTCCTCGATGTCGGCTATGCCGGCACGACGATGGATGCCGTCGCGTCCCGCTGCGGCATTTCGAAGAAGACGCTCTACCGGCTGTTTCCGGCCAAGACGGACCTGTTCAAGGCGATGGTCGCCGACCACCGGCGGACCATGCTGGCGCTGCCGCGGCCGGACGACGGCCTGCCCATGGCCGACGCGCTGGCGGCGATCTTTCGGCTCGACATCGACGACACGGAGAACCGCGAGCGCCTGGCCTTCATCCGCCTCGCGCTGGCCGATGCCGACCGCTATCCCGAGATCGGCGAGGCGATCGCGCTGGAAGGTGCGCAGGCGGCGCTGCGTCTGCTGGCGCAGTGGCTGGCCGTCCAGCAGGCGCGCGGCGTTTTGCGGCCCTTCCCGCCCGAGGCGGCGGCCCGCATGCTGATGGATATGGTGTTCAGCGTGATGGTGAAGCGCTACCCGGGCGATGCGCTGATGACCAGCGAGCAGCGGGTCGGCCACGCCAGGCGCTGCATCGAGGTCTTTCTCGACGGCATGGCCGAGCGGACAATAGCCGCCTGAGCGCTGCGGCTCGGCTTCGTTTCAGCAGCAGCCGAGGCGCGTGACGTAATGCCGGGTCACGGCGCTCTCCAGCGCGGGAAGCGCCGCGGCGAGGCCGGCGCGATCGGCGATGCCGGCGCGGTAGATGCCGCGCAGCTCGTCATGGACCGCATCGAGATCGACGCCCAGCACGCGGCCATGGGCGACGATGCTGCGCCCATTGACGATCAGCTCGCGGATCTGGCGGCGGGTGGCGCGGGCGAACATCAGCTCAAGCGGATCGACCGGCATCAGCGCGTCCTCGTCGAGCGCGGCGCGGTCGAGGATCAGGAGATCGGCCGCCTGCCCTTCCGCGAGCTGGCCGCCTGCGGGCGCCCCGAGCGCGATGCGCCCGGTTTCCAGCGCCATCGCGAGCGCGTCGCGCGGGCTGAGTGTCTGATCGAAGCCCCAGCCGCCATGCAGCGACCAGAGCAGGCGCAGTTCGCGCAGGGCGTCGTCATCCTCGTCGAAGGCCTGGCCGTCAACGCCGAGCGCGACTTTGCAGCCGCGCGCCGCCATCTCGGCGACCGGCGCGAGCCCCGAGCGCAGCGCCAGGTTCGAGGAGGTGTTGGTGGCGATGACGCAGCCGGCCTCGGCGATCATCTCCAGTTCGTCGGGGCGGGCCCAGACGCAATGCGCCAGCGTCAGCCGCGGCGAGAGCAGGCCGATCTCCTTCCAGCGCTTGACCAGCCCGCCCGGATAGGTCCTGTCGGCCCAGTCGCGCTGGTACTTCGTCTCGAAGAGATGGGTGGTGATCCGGCGCCCGGTGCGGGCGGAGGCCTCGGCGATCGCCTCCCAGAGCGCGTCCGAGCCCCATTGCGGGCCGTTGGGCGCATACTGGACATCGACCATCGGGCCGGCGATGGCCGCCGCGACGGCGTCGACGCGGGCGATCTGCTCGGCGACCGGCAGCATCGGCGCGAGATAGCGCGCCTCGATCTCGGCCCGTGCGACGGGGTCGAGATCGTCCAGCACGGCGGCGTGGTCGCCATAAACTAGCGGGTTCTGGTCGCGCATGCCGACGCCGAAGGCGATGCGCACGCCGATGTCGCGGGCGGCGCGGGCCATGGCCGCGGCCTCGGTCGGAAGATCGGTCAGCCCCATCGGCCGGACATGGTGGATCATCACGGCGCCCTGGCCGCCGAGCGCGGCGCGCCCGAGCGGCGCCAGCGTCGCGAGATAGGGGTCGACGGGGCAAAACAGCGCCAGGCGGTGAAGCCAGAGTTCGAGCGGCCGGGCGAAGCCGCCGACCGAGCTGGTGCGGATCGGCCGGGCATGGTCATGGGCGTTGACCAGCGCCGGCAGCACGACGACGTCGTCCGCGGTTCCGGCGGGCGCCCCGGCGATCGCGGCGATGGTGCCGCCCTCCAGCGTCAGCGCCGCATCCTGCAGGCTGCGGCGGGCATCGAAGGCATGGCCGGCATTGATCTGGCGCACAATCGGTCTCCGTCGCGAAAGGGCCCGGCCCCGGCCTCAGGCCGAGGCGACGTCGGTCTTGCGGTGGGCCCAGCCGGTGACGCGCCGCTCGATCAAAGAAAACAGCACGTAGAGCGTGACGCCAAGCCCGGCCAGGACGAAGAGCCCGGCGAAGACGAGCGGCACGTTGAAGCTCGACGAGGCGATCATCATCATGTTGCCGATGCCGCGGTTGGAGGCGACCGTCTCCGCCACCACCGAGCCGACGAAGGCGAGCGTGATCGCGACCTTCAGCGCCGCGAAGAAATAGGGCATGGCGCGCGGCAGGCTGACATTCCAGAGGATGTCGGTCTTCGAGGCCTTCAGCGTCTTCATCACGTCTTCCAGCTCGGGCTCGACGGTGGCGATGCCGGTCGCGACGTTCACCACGATCGGGAAGATGCAGATGATCATTGCGGTCAGGATCGCCGGCACCGTGCCGGCGCCGTACCAGAGCACGAAGATCGGCACGACCGCGACCTTGGGGATCGAGGAGAAGCCGACGAGCAGCGGATAGGCGGTGTCGTAGGCGAGCTTGGACGAGCCGATCAGGATGCCCAGCAGGAGCCCGATCACGACGCCGATGCCGAAGCCGACGATCGTCGTGTAGAGCGTCTGCCAGGTGTGCGGCCAGATCGCCGGCCAGTACTGGATCAGCGCCTTGATGATCTGCGACGGGCGCGGCAGCAGGATGTCGGAGATGCCCGCCATCAGGCAGAACAGCTCCCAGAACAGGAAGACGCCGATGATGAGCGCCGTCGAGGCGCCCTTCTCGCGGATGATCTCACTGACGCGTTCCATCAGAGTGCCCTCCCTCACGCCGCGCCGGGCGCGTGGTTGACGATGCCGGTGCCGCCACGGGCGCCGACGATCATCGCCCGCAGGCGCTGGTTCAGCGCCACGAAATCCGGTTCGAAGGTCATGTCGATGGTGCGTGGCCGCGCCAGTGCAACGGGTGAATCGTCGAGGATGCGGCCGGGCCTCGCGCTCATCACGCAGATGCGGTCGGCGAGATAGGCGGCTTCCTTCAGGTCGTGCGTGACCAGCAGCACCGTCAACTTCTTGGAGAGCCAGAGGTCCTGCATGATCGCCCAGAGCTCCTCGCGGGTGAACTGGTCGAGCGCGCCGAAGGGCTCGTCCAGCAGCAGAAGGTCGGGATCGTGGATCAAGGCGCGGCAGAGATTGGCGCGCTGCATCATGCCGCCGGAGAGCTGCCAGGGATATTTATCGCCGAAGCCACCCAGCCCGACCTGCGCCAGCAGCGCCTCGACGCGGTCGCGATACTCGCCCTTGCGCTTGGACCGGTAGCCCTGCCGGAAGGGCGGCACGATCTTGAGCGGCAGCATGACGTTGTCGCGGATGTTGAGCCAGGGCAGCAGGGTCGGGTTCTGATAGGCCATGCCGATGCGGATCGGCGTTGCGCCGATCTCACGGCCGGCGACGAAGACATGGCCGGTCGAGGGCTTCAGCAACTCGCCGACCATCTTGAGGATGGTCGATTTGCCGCAGCCGGAGGGGCCGACGAGGGCGACGAACTCCCCCTCAGCGATCTTGAGCGAGGTCGGCGCCAGCGCCTGCACCGCCTTGGCGCCGCGCCCATAGGTGATCGAGGCCTCCTCGAACTCGATGAAGGTCGTGGCCGCGGCTGTCTCGCCCGGCCGAACATCAGTGAGGATGGCGTTCACGAACCCGCTCCCTTGGCGCTGCCGGCCGGCCCTTGCAAACAGGCGGCCAGCGTCTGGTCGGCGTTGCGGATGGTGGGCCTGGGCATGGCCTGGATCGCCGTGACCTGCCGGCCCCAGCCGCTCGTCTCGGGCACGAGTTGGCGGTCGCGCTGGACGAAGCGGCCGCGTACCAGCGTGTGGACGGGGATGCCGGTGACGGAGACGCCCTCGAAGGGGGTGATCTTGCCGCGCGACTGGAGAGTCTCCGCGCGGATCGTCTCGGTCCGGGTCATGTCGACGACGGCGATGTCGGCTTCCGCGCCGGCCTCGATGCGCCCCTTGTGGGGCCAGAGGCCGAAGGCCTTGGCCGGCTTCTCGGCCGAGATCGCGACGTAGTGCTCCAGCGTGATGCGCCCTTTCGAGACCTCGTTCAGCATCAGCGGCATCTGCGTCTCGACGCCGGGGAAGCCGCAATCGGCCTGCCAGATCACGTCCTTGGTCTTCTCCTCGACCGTATGGGGCGCGTGGTCGGTCGCGATCATGTCGACGACGCCCGATTGCAGCGCCGCCCATATGGCCTCCGAGTCCGAGGCCTCGCGCACCGGCGGGTTGACCCGGATGATCGAGCCGAGCCGCGCATAGTCGCGACTGTCGAGCAGGAGATAGCAGGGGCAGGTCTCGCCGGTGATCTCGACGCCGCGCGCCTTGGCCTCCGCGAGCGGGCGCAGTTCGGCGGCCGAGGAGATGTGCAGGATGTGGATGCGCGCGCCGGTCCATTCCGCCAGTTCCGCCGCGCGGCCGACGGCTTCCGCGGCGACGATGGCCGGGCGCGCCGCGATATGGGCGAGCGGGTCGTTGCGGCCGGCCTCCATCAGGCGCTTCTGGCGCCAGGCCATGATCGAGGCCGTCTCGGCATGAAGCGAGATGCGCAGGCCCGAGGGCGCGATGATCTCGAAGCCCTCCAGCATCGCCCCCGTGGAGGGCGAAGGCAGGTTGCCGAAGGTGTTGCCCATGAAGCATTTGAAGGCGTTCACGCCGCCGTCGATGAGGCCCTGGAGCTCGTCGATGTTGTCCTCGGCGAGCAGGCCATAGATGCCGTAGTCGACATGGGCCTTGGCGGCGGCCTCCTGCTTCTGGCGCAGCTCCTTGACCGAGCGCGTCGGCGGGTTGGTGTTGGGCATCTCGAAGACGGTGGTGGTGCCGCCCATCGCGGCGGCAGCGCTGCCCGTGCGCCAGTCCTCTTTATGGGTGTAGCCGGGCTCGCGGAAATGGACATGGACGTCGATGGCGCCGGGCAGCAGGAACTGGCCGGAGACGTCGACGGTCTCGCGCGCCGCCGGCATCGCGGCCGGGGCGCCGACCAGCGCGATGAGCCCGTCCCTGATTGCAACGTCGGCGCGGTAACGCGTCTGGCCGGTGACGACGGTGCCGCCTGCGAGGACGAGATCGGCGATGAAGGGCGTGTCGGTCACGGCTTCCCTCACAGCATGGCCCAGCCGCCATCGACCGGCAGGTCGACGCCGGTGATCTGGCGGGAGACGTCGGAGGCGAGGAAGAGGCAGGCATGGGCCACGTCCTCATCGGTCGAGACGCGCTTCAGCGCATAGTCCGCCGCATGCTTCTCGAAAGCAGCTTCCTCCGAGATGCCGAGGCGCTTCGCCATCTCAGGGACGACCTTGCCGCGGAAGCGCGGCCCGTCGACCATGCCCGGCGCGACGCAGTTGACGTTGATGCCGTAGGGGCCGGCTTCGAGCGCGAAGCTCTTGGTGATGCCGCGAAGGCCCCATTTCGAGGCCGAATAGGCCATGCGCCCGGCCCTCCCGCGCATGCCGAAGGTACCGCCGACATTGACGATCTTGCCGCCCTTCTGGGCGATCATCGTCGGCAGGCAGGCGCGCATGGTGTTGAAGCAGCCGCGCATGTTGAGATCGACGATCTCGTCGAACTCCTCCTCCGTGGTCTCCCAGCCGGTCTTGCCGATCGGCCCCGAGCCGCCGGCGACGTTGACGAGGATGTCGATGCGCCCGCCGAAGGCCGACAGCGTCTGCGCGATCGCGGCCTCGCAGTCGCTGCCCCTGGTGATGTCGCAGGCGATGACGATGGCCTGGGCGCCCTTCGCGCGGATCTCCGCCGCGACGGGCTCGATCGCGGCGGTGTCGCGGCCGATCAGGGCGAGCTTGCAGCCCTCTGCGGCGAAGGCCCGGGTGACGGCGGCGCCCATGCCCTTGGCCGGGCCGGTGATGACCGCGACGCGGCCGGTGAGGTTCAGATCCATCGTCAATCTCTTGTTCTTGTCGTCGCGCAGGCCACCCTGAGCCCTCATCCTGAGGAGGCCCGCAGGGCCGTCTCGAAGGATGCTCCAGATGTGTCCGGAGCTGGCTGGAGCATCCTTAGAGACGCGGCCTTCGGCCGCTCCTCAGGATGAGGGCTGGAGGGAGAGGAAGAAGGGCTTCACCCCAGCTTGGTGACGCGGTCGGCCAGGGGCGGCAGGAAGGCGCGGCTGAAGACCTCGTCGGGCGCTGGCACGCGCGGCAGGCCGTCGGCCTCCACGACGATCGCGATCGACTTCCTGAAGCGGGCGTCGTCGATGTCGCCGATGCCGAGCGCGGCGGCTTCGGGATGGCTCATTTCGGAGGCGAGCGTGGCGACGAGGCGCTCCTTCTCGACGGCCCTGTTGATCAGCGGTTCGCGCTTCGCCACCGCCTCGATCGCGGCGTCGTTGTCCTTCAGCGTGTCCTTCAGGCCGCGGTTGATCGCGCGCAGCAGGCCTTTCAGCGCATTGGGGTTCTCGGTCGCGAGCTTGCGCGAGGCGATCATGGCGTTGGAGTAGAGGTCCATGCCGTAATCGCCGAAGTTGATGAAGCGGAAGTCCTTGGCGGGGTCGATGCCGACGAGCTTGGCCGAGAAGGCGATGGTGTTGACGAAGCCGAAGACGCCGTCGACCTGCCCGCGCTGCAGCATCTGCTCGCGCAGATTGGGCTGCATGTTGGTGATGGCGACCTTCGAGGCGTCGATCCCGGCGAGCTTGGCGAAAGCCGGGAAGAGCTTGAGCGCGCCGTCATTGGCCGGGCCGCCGATGGTGCGGCCTTCGAGATCCTTCGGCGTCTTGATCGGCCCGTCGGCCTTGACCGCGATGGTGAAGGGCGGGCGGTTGTAGAGCGCCGAGATCGCGAGCGGTGTGGCGGCGCCCGGCTGGCTGCGCGCGACGAGCTGGATCAGCGCGTTGATGTCGCCGAAGCCGATATCGTAGGAGCCGGAAGCCACCGCCCCGACCGCGGCGCCGGAGCCGTTGCCCTGGTCCATGACGAGCTCGAGCCCTTCCTCGCGGAAATAGCCCCGGTCGTCGGCCAGGAAGAACCAGCCCTGCGGCCCCTGGTACCGCCAGTTCAGGATCATCTTCAGGCGCGTGGGCGCCTGCGCCAGCGCCGGCCGCGGCAGGGCGGAGGCCAGCGCGGCGGCGCCGGCAGCGAGGGTGAAACGGCGTCGGCTGATCGCGTGCGTCATGCGAACTCTCCCATCGCGGCCTCAGCGCCGCTGCCATGGGAAAAGCCTAGGACGGCTTGACCGATGCCGTCTTGTGCTGACTTCTTGCATGATCTGTTCGCAAAACGCATCGGTCGGAACCTGCGCCATGAGGCATCTGCGTCTGCTGAACTATATCGACGAGGTCGCCCGCGTCGGCTCGATCCGCAAGGCGGCGGAGCGGCTGAACATCACCGCCTCGGCGCTGAACCGGCGTGTGCAGGACGTCGAGGACGAACTCGGCACCAAGATCTTCGAGCGGCTGCCGCGCGGGGTCCGGCTGAACGCGGCCGGAGAATTGCTGATCCGGCACATCCGCAGCCAGCTCGCCGATATGGGCCGGGTGCGCTCGCAGATCGAGGATCTGTCGGGGTTCCGGCGCGGCACGGTCGCGATCGCCTGCAGCCATGCGCTGGCGCATGATTTCCTGCCGGTCGAGATCGCCGCCTATCGCAGCGCCTTTCCGCTCGTCGAGTTCGACGTGCGCGTCGCCAGCCATGGCGAGGCGCTTCGGGCGCTGGCGAGCTACGAGGTCGATCTCGCCCTGATCTTCCGGCTCGACACCGGCATCGGCTTCCAGATCATCGCTTCCGCCGAGCAGCGTCTCGTCGCGATCATGCGGCAGGACCATCCGCTCGCGAAGGAGGGCAGCATCCGCCTGCGCGAGTGCAGCGGCTTTCCCCTGGCGCTGCCCGACCGCAGCTATGGCGGGCGCCAGCTGCTCGACCAGGCCGTCGCCCGCAGCTCGTTCAAGCTCGTGCCGGTGATCGAATCGAACTCCTTCGAGTTCCTGCGCAATTATGTCCGGCTGGAGGACGCCATCACCTTCCAGATCGAGATCGGCGCGCCTGCGAGCCTGAAGCAGCGCGACGGCCTGATCTCGCGCCCGATCGACGAGCGCGACATCCAGCCGGCGCGCTTCGCGATGGGGCAGCTCCATGGAAGGCCGCTGCCCGTGGCGGCGGCGAAATTCGCCGAACAGCTGGCGGCGCGGCTGGAGACCGGCCGGTCTAGAGCCATTTCGGAACGGTGACGCGCTCGAAGGCGACGAGCCCGTCGATCAGCCGGGCCGGATCGGGCTCGACCACGACCCCCTGCCGGTGGGCCGCGGGCAGGAAGCCCTGGGCGATCATATGGTCGATGAAGCCCATGAAGGGCTGATAGTAGCCCTCGATGTCGAACAGGCCGGCCGGCTTGTCGAACTCGCCGAGCTGGTTCAGCGTCCAGGCCTCCATGAACTCCTCGAGCGTGCCGATGCCGCCGGGCATGGCAATGAAGCCGTCGGCGAGCTCCGCCATCCGCTCCTTGCGGGCGCGCATGCCGTCGACGATCTCGTGCCGGGTCAGCCTCTCATGGAGATGGCCGAGATCCGCGAGGCGACGGGTGATGACGCCATGGACCGCCCCGCCCTGTGCCAGAACCGCGTCGGCGACGATGCCCATCAGGCCCTTATGCGTGCCGCCATAGACGAGCGTCAGCCCGCGCCGGCCGATCTCGGCGCCGAGCCGGGCCGCACCTTCGCGATAGGCCTCGCCCTGCCCGGTGTTCGAGCCGCAGAACAGGGCGATGGCCTTCAGATCTCTCGACATCGGCGGGGCTTCCTCGGATCGCGCGGACAGGACTGGCCCATGCAGGCAACCGGGCCGGGAAGGCAAGCGGGCGCAGCCGAGGGGCGCGATATTTGCACTCGACAGTCTCTCCGGCGGCAGCCCATCCTGCCGCCACGCCGCGCAGGAGCGATCATGACCCATCATCTCAAGGCTTCGCCCGAGACCTGCCACTGGGGCTATTTCGATGCGCGCGTGCCGCCCGCGCTGACCATCGCCAGCGGCGAGACCGTGACGATCGAGTCCGTCAGCGGCACGGTCGAGACGCTGCCGCCGGCCGGTTTCCACGTCCCGCCCGAGCTGCACGCGATCCATGCGGCGCAGAAGGGCCTGCCCTTCGGCCCGCATATCCTCACCGGGGCGGTCGCAGTCGAGGGCGCCTGGCCGGGAGACGTGCTGCAGATCGACATCGAGGCGGTCTCGCTGCGGCAGGACTGGGGCTACAACCTCAACCGGCCACTCGCCGGCACGCTACCGGACGATTTTCCGCATTTCCACATGATGAACATCCCGCTCGACAAGGCGCGGATGGTCGGCACCCTGCCCTGGGGGCTCGAGCTGCCTCTCTCGCCCTTCTTCGGCGTGATGGGTGTCGCACCGCCGCTGGAATGGGGCCGCTGCACCTCGATCATCCCGCGCGCCTTCGGCGGCAATCTCGACAACAAGGAGCTGGTCGCCGGCACGACGCTCTATCTGCCCGTCTTCGTGCCGGGCGCGCTGTTCTCGGTGGGCGACGGCCATGGCGTGCAGGGCGATGGCGAGGTCAACGTCACCGCGATCGAGACCGCCCTTTCAGGCACCTTCCGCCTGACCGTCCGCAAGGATCTGAAGCTCAGCTATCCGCGGGCCGAGACAGCGACCCATGTCATCACCTGCGGCATGGACCCCGATCTCGACCGCTGCGCCGAGAAGGCGCTGCGGGACATGATCGTGCTGATCGTCGAGCGCACCGGAATCACCCGCGAGCAGGCCTATGCGCTCTGCTCGATGGCCGCGGATCTGCGCGTCACCCAGACGGTGAACCAGCACAAGGGCGTGCACTGCATGCTCAGGAAGAGCCTGATCGGCGCCGCCTGAAGGCGCCGACGGACACAACGGCGGCCGGCCCGGCGACACCGCCCGAGGAAGGGGGGCGCGACGGGCGCAGGCCGGAGGGTTCAGGCCTTGGCGCGGGGCGCGCGCTTGCCCTTCGGGGCGGCGGCCGGCGTCGCCGCCTTGCGGCCGAGGCCCATCGACTTGGCCAGGGCGGAGCGTGCCTCGGCATAGGCCGGGGCGACCATCGGATAGTCCGCCGGCAGACCCCACTTCGCGCGGTACTGCTCGGGGGTCAGGTCGTATTTGCTGCTGAGATGCCGCTTCAACGATTTGAAGGACTTGCCGTCTTCCAGGCAGATGATCGCTTCCGGCGTCACCGATTTGCGGATCGGAACAGCGGGGACGAGCGGAGCGGCCGGGGGAGCCTCGGGCTCGCCTCCGAGCTTGGCAAGTGACGCATGGACACTCGCGATGAGATCGGCGAGGTCGGAACGCGGCACGTTATTGCGGGCGACATAAGCCGAAACAATGGAGGTCGTCAGATCGAGCAGCTCTTCTTTGTTGTCTGCCATTTGGTGTTCCGATCACGGGAGAAGTTGAAATTTGCTGTGGCGCAGAGTCGCCATTAGGACGAAGACACGGGCTTGTCTATCCGCGCAAGCACGAATTCTGGCGCAAAAGGTTGACGTAGTGCTTCTTCATCGCGAGAAAAGAGGCCCCACACACGCTTCGCGTGCAGGGTGCGATGCCTTCGCGGCCGAAAGGCGGCCGCGTCAGAAGAGGAAGTCGTCGGCCTCGTCCTGCGCCGGGGCGGCGACGACGACGGGAGCGGCCGCGCCGGCCTGGGCCGGCAGGAGGGCGCCGACGATCGTCTGGTGGATCGTGCGCTCGCCGACCATGGTGTAGTTCGGCCAGACCTGACGCTCGATCAGCCCGGCCGCCGCGGCGGCGGCCGCCGGATCGTCGGGCATCGCGGCCTCGTCGACGGAGCGCTCGAGTTCGGCCGCGCCGGAGGAAATCAGGTCGCTCATCGCCCCCGCGTTGGAGAAGGAGAGCCGCGCCTGCGCGACCACGGAGGCGAAGCCGCCGCCCTCACGGGTCAGCTGCTCGAGCGTCGCGGCGAGGCGGTCGCCGGTCTGGCGCAGGGCCGCGAGGGAATCGCCCATCGCTTCGTTGAGCGCGGTGAAATGCGCCGCGTCGAGCCGCCCGCCCGACTTCAGCGCAACGGAGGTCTCCTGCATGCGGGAGAAGGTCGGCGTCAGCTGGGCGGCGTCGCCCGCGACCTGGTCGGCCGCGAATTTCAGCTCCTGAGCGATGACGACGAGGCTGCGTCCGCCGGTGCCGATGCGGGCCGCACGCAGTCCGGCATTCATGCCGATCAGCACGATGCTGGAGACGGTCCCGGCCAGCGCGGCCACGGTCTCCTGGCAGGTCTCCAGCACGCTCGACATGGCGCTGGTGACGCGGTCGACACCGGCACGGGCGCGGTCGCATTTGTCGAGGAGGTCGGAAGCCTCGGCGAGGTCCGCCTCCAGATCGGCCAGGAAGGAGCCGCTGCGCCCGCCATCGCCCTGGTAGAGCGAGCGCACGAGATCGAGCAGGCCGGCCGTGTCCCCCGCGAGCAGGACCAGCGCCGCCTCGATCGCATCGGCGTCCTGCGCGAGCATGCGTGCGCTCTCATGGAGCTGGGCGGCCTCGAGGCGGCGCAGCACCAGGTCGACGGCGGTGCGGGCGGCGCCGTCGAGAGACGCGCCCTCCCCCGTGCCCGCCGAGACCGCGGCGAGCAGGCGCAGCGCCTTGATCGCGTGCTCGAGCTGCTGGCGGATGCTGTCACCCGACTGCAGGGCGATGATCGCGCCACCGGCGGCCATGGCGATCTTGCCGGAATGGGTCGCGGCGTCGTTCGTCAGAGCGACACTGCGCTGCTGGCGGCCCGTGACCTCGACCAGCGTCTGTTCCAGCTTGCTGGCGAGCGCTGAGAGCGCCTGGCCGTAGCGGCCCTGGAAATCGCGCTGGGCTTCCAGCGCGGAGCCCAGCAGCGCGCTGAGGTGATCGTGGTCGCGGGCGCAGTTCTGGATGGTCCGCTGGGCCTGTGTCGTCAGCGCGACGATCTCGCTGGTGAAGTCGCCGAAGTCGCGGCCGGCCGCCTGCACCGAAACGGCCTCGATGCGGGCGCTGCGGGCGAGAATCGTGATCAGGCGCATGTGCTCGAGCAGGCGCTCCAGCATCTGCGAGGCGTCCTTGCTGTGCAGGGCGAGCTGCTGCAGCACGCCGGTTTCCTGCAGCAGACCGTCATTGATCCCGCGCAACTCGCCGGCGAGGCCGGACAGGGTCGTGCCGGCGCGGGCGATCGCGGGCCCCGAGAGCTCGGAGGAGAGCGTGGTCAGCCGCTCTTTCAGCCCTTCGAAGAGACCGAGCCCTTCGCCGAGTTCGCCACCAGCGCGTGCGAAGGTGACATCGATCTCGCGGGCCGTCCCTTCCAGCGCCTCGATCAGCCGGGCCAGGCCAGGCTCCTGAGCCAGCATCACCGTCGTCCCTCCGACGCCACCCATCTCAGACGCAACGCGCATCACTCGTCCTCAACCCGACCCCGGCATGGATTGCGGCCAAGCCATGATCTCCTGCGGTACACGAGAGAGCTTGACGATCCGTTCCGCTGCGCCAAGGTCGATCGCTTCCTTCGGCATGCCGAAGACGACGCAGCTGTCGGCATCCTGCGCCAGGGTGCGGGCTCCGGCCTTGCGCATCTCCAGCAGGCCACGGGCGCCGTCGTCGCCCATGCCGGTCATGATGATGCCGAGGGCGTTGGCGCCGGCATATTGCGCCGCCGAGCGGAACAGCACGTCGACCGAGGGGCGGTGGCGCGAGACATGCGGCCCGTCCTTGATCGCAACGCGATAGCCCTGGCCGACGCGCTGGAGCAGCATGTGGCGGTTGCCGGGCGCGATCAGGACGCGGCCGGTCGACACTTCGTCGCCATCCTCGGCCTCCTTGACCTCCATCGCGCAGATGCCGTTCAGCCGGCGCGCGAAGGCGAGCGTGAACTTCTCGGGCATGTGCTGGACGACGGCGATCCCCGGGCAATTGGCCGGAAGCTGCTCCAGAACCTCGCGCAGGGTCTCGGTGCCGCCGGTGGAAATGCCGATGCAGACGATCTTGTCGGTCGAATGCCGGACGCGACCCAGCACCGGGGGCGGCAGGATGGCGTCGGCGGTCAGCTTCTTCTCGACCTGCATCCGCGGCTCGCGCGGGCGCAGCTTCGCCTGGGCCGCGGCGCGCACCGCATGGCGCAGCCGGTCAGCGGTCTCCATCAGCGCCGCGCGCGTATCGACGCGGGGCTTCGGCAGCACGTCGACGGCGCCGGCCTCGAGCGCGTCGAAGAGGGCGCGCGAGCCGGCCTCGGTGAGCGTCGAGCAGATGATGACGGGGATGGGGCGCTGCGCCATGATCTTGCGCAGGAAGGTCAGCCCATCCATCCCCGGCATCTCGATGTCGAGGATCATGACGTCCGGCAGTTCGGTCTGCAGGCGGCGGGCGGCGGCGAAGGCATCGGCTGCCGTCCCCATCACCTCCATGCCGGGGTCCTCGGTGAGGATCGTCGTCAGCACCTGCCGCACCGAGGCGGAATCGTCGACGATCAGGACGCGGATCGGTTTACGGTTCATGCGGCAGTCCTCGCTCCGGCTCGGGGGGTCGCCTGATAGACCGTGGGGACGACCTGCCGCAGCGGGTCGACCCCGCTGCCAGCCATGGATTCGGAGTGGCCCAGCATCAGGTAGCCACCGGGGCGCAGATGCGAGGCGAGGCGCGTCAGCACGGCCTGCTGCGTCGGCTTGTCGAAATAGATCAGCACGTTGCGGCAGAAGATCACGTCGACGTCACGGTCGAAGGGATAGGATTCGTCCATCAGGTTCAGCCGCTCGAAATGGACGGTGCGGCGCAGTTCGGGCGTGACGCGGACGACATCCTCGCTGGGGTCGCGCGAGCGCATCAGATAGCGCTGCTGCATGGCGGCCGGCACGGGCGCGACGAAGGCGCGCGGATAGATCGCGGTGCGCGCCTCGCGCAGCACCTCCGTCGAGATGTCGGTGCCGAGGATCGAGAAGCGCGCGACCTTGCCGGCGGCGACGAGATCCTGCAGCACCATCGCCGCGGTATAGGCCTCGGCCCCGGTCGAGGAGGCGGCGCTCCAGACCTTGAGCTGGGGCGGACGCCCTCCGTGGCGGGCGGCGAGCTGCGGCACCGCGACGTCGCGCAGGAATTCGAAATGGCTCGGCTCGCGGAAGAAATCGGTCTTGTTGGTGGTGACGCAGTCGATCAGGTGGATCGTCTCGGATTCCAGCCCGCCCTTGTCGAACAGATGCGCGCCATAGGCATTCAGGCCGCCCAGTCCGAGCGCGCGCACCCGCTTGCGCAGCCGGCCCTCGACCATGGTGCGCTTGGTCTGCGGCAGCTTGATGCCGACGCGCGACTCGATGAACTGCGCGATCGCATTGAAATACTTGTCCGAGAGGTGGTCGTAGGCTTCCGGTGCCTGCTGCTTGCTCACGTCACGCGGCCCTTTCCGGTGTCATCGCCGAGAGCTGGGGGAGATCGTCGGCTTCCATCAGCCGTTCGAGATCGAAGACGACGATGAAGGACTCGCCCTTGCGGCCGATGCCGGCGATGTAGTTCGACTGCCAGCGGCCGCCGACATCGGGAGCCGCCTCGGTGTGGTCGTCGTCGAGCCCCGTGACCTCGAAGACGCGGTCGGCGACGAAGCCGACGCCGAGCGTGCGGCCCTTGACCGGAACGTCGAGGATGATGATCCGGGTCGCGTCGGTGGGCTCTGCGCGGGGCAGGCCCAGCTTCGTGCGCAGATCGACGATCGGGTAGCCGGCGCCGCGGACATCGATCATCCCGAGCAGGAAGTTCGGCGCATGCGGCAGCTTCGAGATCGGGCGCATGTCCAGGATCTCGCGGACGTTGCGGATGTCGATCCCGAACAGTTCCTGATCGATGCCGAGCGTCAGATATTGGGCGGTATCAGCCATGGCGACCTCGTTGTGAGCGACGTGTGAGAGCGGCCGGCCCCTGCCTCCAGGGGCCGGTCCGGATCAGTTGCGTTGGAAGGCGGCGTCGTCCTGATCGTCGCCGCCGGCGAGATCGAAGGCGAAGCCGCCGTTGGCGACCTTGCGGACGGGCTTGGCGACGGCAGCCTTCCGCGGCTGCGCAGCCGCGGCCATGCTGGCCGCCTTGCCGCGCAGCTGCTTGACCGCCCGGGCGACGGGTTCCTCGGCGCGCGGCGTCGAGCGGCCGTCCAGCACCCGGAAGAAGGCGATGGTGGCCTGGAGCTGCTCGGCCTGGGAGGCGAGTTCCTCGGAGGTGGCGGAGACCTCCTCGGAGGCGGCGGCGTTCTGCTGCGTGACCTTGTCGAGCTGCTGGATCGCCTGGTTGATCTGGGTCGAGCCGACATCCTGCTCGCGGCAGGCGGCGGTGATCTCCTCGACCAGCTCGGCGGTCTTCTTGATGTCCG